>SKEZ01001829.1_pt1 | contig 10755 bp, 8 predicted proteins | sample 4843881 | NCBI WGS metagenome assembly SKEZ01 (sample SAMN11008796, study PRJNA524170) | human gut metagenome | isolation source: fecal sample from pouch patient p1, p46 | place: Israel: Tel-Aviv | reverse complement strand
ATATTGTTATTATAGGACTGGGAATTTTGATTCCATATCAAAAATTTGGAACGAAAGTGAAAAAGTGGACATGCGCTTTTATATTAGGATTGGCAGGAGTGATTCCAACTGTCATCACTCGGATTGTAAGTATGGCAGATATGATTGGCGGAAGTCAGGGAAATTCGGAATTACTTGGATATGAAGTATATGGAGGAGTATATTTTTTAAAACATCTAGGAGAACTTCCGAAAATTTTTATAGAAACAGCAGGAAAAATGACAAGTTATTATGTGAATACAATGATAGGGAAACAACTAGGGTGGCTTGAAATAGAGATTCCTTATCTTGTTATAGCAGGATTTTTAGTGTTACTTTTGATTTCAGCAGCAAGAAAGCGTGGAGAGAGGGAAATGATTAACATGGGAAGCAAAGTCTGGATAGGGATTTTGTCAGGCTTATGCTGCATTCTCATTTGTTTTGTGTTGTTGATTAGTTGGACAGAAGTAGGAGAGCAAGTGATTGCCGGGGTGCAGGGAAGATATTTCCTTCCAGTTGTGCCTATGATTATACTTTTATTCAGAACAAAATATATAGTGGTAGACGAGAAATTTGACCGTGTAATTATGATGTCAACGGCTATTCTGGAGATTGCTACGGTTTTATCGGTTCTTCACATAGTACTTCCAAGATAAAAAGTAGAAGGTATGAAAAAACTAATTATTTTACTTGATTATAATGAGAATGAAAGTGTAAAAAACAGTTTCTCGCCAATTATGGAGAAAATAAGGAATTTAGCCGAAGAATTGCAATAAAAAATAAATAACTTACTGTTTTGCAGAGAAATTATGGAGAGTATAAAGGAGGGGAGATTAAAAACAAAGCATTTTACCAGGAATAATCTGCAAATTTACACTGGGGCACGAAAAAATAAGATGGCGAAAAAAGACGCGCGAAATAAAGCAGGCCGCCCGGCGGACGGCTTGCCCTCAGGATAATTTCTCCAGCATCAGGCCGGCGCGCAGTCCTTTCGCCACCGTCGGGTTAGGAAACAGAACATACTCCGTCTCAGGCCCCACCACATACCGCGTCTCGCCCTCCTCCGCCAGCAGCGTGCCGGGTTCGAAGGGGGTGAAGTTCAGCGTCTGATCCGCCATATGCAAGCGGAAATCATCGCTATGGCGGGTTAGCTGCTGTACCACCCGGTAGCGCAGCGGCGCCGGGGCGTCGGCAATGGCCAGATCCCCCACCAGCAGCCGGGAGAGCGCCCGCTGGACGGCGGCAAACTGCGTCAGATCGTTTTCCCCCAACGGCAGCGCTTTGCCCAGCTCAAGGGTGCAGGCCAGCGCCGCGAACCGTTCGCAGCTGAAGTGGGTGAAGGTCCCGCCGGGCTGGCGATGAAACACCAGCGCATCCAGCCCGGCGCCGCCCAGCCAGTGAAGAAAATCCTCCTCCCACGGCGTATCGCGGGCCGGGAGCACGCCGAAGCGCGGATGTAGCGACCCGCGGATCGCGGTATGCAGATCGAGGTGCCAGCGCGGGCCATCGTGGTCGCGATAAAAGCGGGCCACCGCCTGCTCCAGCCGCTGCGCCCGCTGCGTCTCCTCACTGAGCGGAAACTGCCGCCAGCGCTCGCCAAACATGCGGTTCATATCGCTGTGCAGATAGCGCTTATTCGCCCGCAGCGCTGGTGGGTTGCCGACGATCACCAGCAGCCGCCAGCGCAGCGGGAGCGCCTCCCGGACCAGTCGCTGCACCAGCTGGTCGACTATCTCCACCGGCGCCGTTTCGTTGCCATGAATGGCGCAGGAAAGTACCAGCCCGCGCTCGCAGCGCGCATGCGGCGTCAGCTCAAGGATCCCTTCCCCGAGCCAGTGCCAGCGGAAATGGGCCGTCTCGCCGTGAAAGTGATGGGGCAATCGCCCCGCCAGGGTTAATGCCAGAAAATGTTCCACCGCGCCCCCTTATTGCTGAAATGGATAAACCGAACCGAGCTGCAGGATCTGGGTCAACCGATCCAGCGCGTCGCGCCCTTCCCGCAGCAGCTGCGGGTCGGCGAGGTCGGCCTGGGTGAGACGATCGCGATAGTAGCGATCCACCCAGTCATTGAGGGTGGCAAACAGCGTATCGTTCATCAGGACGTGCGGATTGACCGCCTGATACTCCTCGGCCGTCAACACCACCCGCAGGCGCAGGCACGCCGGACCGCCGCCGTTGGCCATGCTCTCGCGCAGATCGAACACCCGCAGGTCGGCGATGGGGTTATCCCCGGCCAGCAGCTCATTGAGGTATTCCCAGACGCCGGCATGCTCCTGCGCTTCCTGAGGCAGGATAAGCGCCATGCTGCCATCCGCCCGGCTCACCAGCTGGCTGTTGAACAGATAGGTGGCAACCACCTCTGCCACCGAGACCCGGCTGGCGGGTACCACCAGCGGCGTAAAACCCGGCACCCGCTGCGCCAGCTGCTGGAGAAGCGCGGTCTGGTCGGCAAAGGCCTGCTCATGGCAGAACAGGACCTGACGGTTGCTCACCGCGATGACGTCGTTATGAAAAACCCCCGTGTCGATCGCCGCCGGATGCTGGCGGGCGAAGATCAGCTGGCGGGGATTGACCTGATTGAGGCGCGCTACCGCCTGGCTGGCCTCAAGGGTTTGCCGCGCCGGATAGCGACGCGGCGCCTCCTCGCTCCCCCGGCGGCGGCCATAGACAAAGAGCTGGACGCCGGGAGCGCCATACTCGCCGCCGAGACGATTATGGTTCGCCGCCCCTTCGTCGCCAAACCAGGCCGAGGCGGGCAGCGCCGGGTGGATAGCAAATCGCGTGCGGTCGGGGAAAATCGCCTGCAGCAGCGCCTCTGTAGTCGGTGCTTCGCTGGCGCGGTGGAATTTATCCTGCAGATTCGCCACCGTCAGATGCACCAGGCCATCCAGCGAATCGGCGGAGGGACACACCGTCGCCGCGTTCGCCACCCACATCGCCGAGGCCGAACTCACCGCCGACAGCAGATCCGGCTCCTGCTGCGCCACCCGGGCCACCACCTGCTCATCGCTGCCGCTAAAGCCCAGCTGGCGCAGAAGCGGCACGTTGGGACGCTCCTGCGGCGGGATCACCGCCTGCGGGTAGCCAGCGTCGGCGAGGGCTTTCATTTTTTTCAGCCCCTGCTTTGCCGCCAGCTGCGGGTTAGACACCCGATAGCGATGCCGGGTGGAAGCCTCATTGCCAAAGGAGAGCCCGGCGTAGTGATGGGTCAGCCCGGGCAGACCGTCAAAGTTGACTTCGCGGGCGGTCATGACGCCTCCCCGGCCAGAAAGTCGAGCCCCGGGCTCAGGCTGGCGGGCAGCGTCAGGGTCGGCGATTCAAGGCTGGCCATCGGCCAGGCGCAATAATCGGCGGCATACCAGGCCCCCGGACGATGGTTACCGGACGCCCCGGTGCCGCCGAACGGCGCGGTACTCGCCGCCCCGGTCAGCGGTTTGTTCCAGTTAACTATCCCTGCCCGCGCCTCGAGCAGCAGTCGATCGAACTTCTCCCGTTCCGGGGAGATTAACCCACAGGAGAGGCCGAAGCGGGTGGCGTTGGCTAAGGCAATCGCCTCCTCGAAAGTGTCGTAGCGCCAGACCCCAAGCAGCGGGCCAAACACCTCTTCATCTTCGACATTGGCCACGTCGCTCATGTCGACAATCCCCGGCGTTAGCAGCGACGTCCCGGCCTGCAATAACCGCGGCTCCAGCAGGGTGACCGCGCCAGCGGCGACCCGCTGCAGCCAGGCCTGATGCACTTTCTGCGCGGCTTGTTCAGAGATAAGCCCGCCGAGAAACGGCTGCGGCTCGGCGTCCCACGCCGCCGGGATCAGCCGTTGGCTCACCGTCACCAGCCGGGAGAGGAAGGCATCGCCCGCCTCTCCGCGCCGGACCAGCAGACGCCGGGCGCAGGTGCAGCGCTGGCCGGCGGTAATAAAGGCGGACTGGATGGTCAGATGCACCGCGGCATCCACGTCCCGCGGATCGTCGACGATCAGCGGGTTATTGCCGCCCATCTCCAGCGCGAGGATCTTCTGCGGCTGCCCGGCCAGCTGGCGATGCAGATGAAAACCGGTGGTTGAGCTGCCGGTAAACAGCAGTCCGTCGATATCCGCCTGGCCGCTAAGCGCCTCGCCGGTTTCCCGACCGCCCTGCACCAGGTTGAGCACCCCGGCGGGCAGGCCGGCCTGCTGCCATAGTTTCACCACCGCTTCGCCGCTGCGCGGGGTGAGTTCGCTGGGTTTAAAGACCACGGTATTGCCCGCCAGCAGCGCCGGCACGATGTGCCCGTTCGGCAGATGGCCGGGAAAGTTATAGGGGCCAAACACCGCCAGTACGCCGTGCGGCCGGTGACGCAGCGTGGCGGCGCCGTCGGGCAGGTCGCTGTGCTGTTCGCCGGTGCGGACGTGGTAGGCCTTCACCGAGATCGCCACCTTGTTGATCATCGCCGTCACTTCCCCGGCCGCCTCCCAGCGCGGCTTTCCGGTCTCGGCGCCGATAACCGCCGTCAGCTCCGCCTTACTGGCTTCCAGCAGAGCGGCAAACTTTTCAACGATCGCCTGACGGGCGGCAAACGGCAGCCGCGCCCAGGACGGGAACGCCTGGCGGGCAGCCGCCACCGCCTCGGCAACCTGCCCGGCATCCGCCGCCTCGCCCTGCCAGACAACCTTCAGGTTAACCGGATCCTGTTTACTGAAACCTGGCCCACGGCCGGGCCGCCACTCGCCGTTAATCCACAGACTCATGCAGTTTTCTCCTCAGGGATCAGGCGCACCATGCGCACCTGGTCGCCGGCATGACACTTCAGCATATCCAGTTCGCGGGCGCTGAGGGTCAGGGTGTCGCCATCCGGATCGGCATGCACCAGCAGAGCGCGGAACTGGTGATACTGTTCATTCGCCACCAGGCACAGCGGCCAGTCACCGGGCGGGGTTTCACCTGCCTCGGTAGTCACCAGACGGCTTTTGCGGATCGCCCGCACCCGGTCGATGTCGCACTCCAGAGTCGGGCCGCCGTCGAAAATATCGATGTAGTTCAGGTAGCGGAACCCCTCTTTCTCCAGCACCGTCCGGGCCGGGGCGGTCTGCGGATGAACCTTGCCGATCACCGCCTGTGCCTCAGGGGAAAGGAAATCGATATACAGCGGATGCTTGGGCATCAGGGCGGCAATGAAAGCCTTCTGTCCGGTGCCGCACAGGTAGTCGGCACGGGAAAACTCCATGGCGAAAAAGCGTTTGCCCAGGCTCTCCCAGAACGGCGAGTAGCCCTGCTCGTCAATCACCCCGCGCATCTCGGCGACCACCTTCTCATTGAAGCGCTCGCGAAAGGCGGCCATAAATAAGAAGCGTGATTTCGACAGCAGATAGCCATTGCCCTCTTTGCGCCACTGCGGGTCGAGGAACAGGGTACACAGCTCGCTGCTGCCGGTATGATCGTTGCTGAGAAACAGCGTCGGCAGCGCCTGATAGACGTTGAGCTCCTTCGAGGCATGGACCTGGGTGCCGACCCGGTAGTTATACCAGGGATCGTTGAGCCCCACCGCCACCTCGATCGCGCAGATGCCCACCACCGCGCCGCTTTCGCTCTCCTCCAGCACAAAGACATAGCCCTGCTCGCTTTTCGGTAGCTCGCCGCGCCAGGTCTGCTGCGAGCGGGCGATCCGCGCCGCGAGGGTCGCTTCATCCACCGGCAGCGAGGTCAGCCCGCCGCCGGTCTCCGCTGCCAGCTTCAGCAGCCCGGGCAAATCGCCCGGCTCCACCGGTCGAATAACCATCATGATGAGACTCCTGCCACGAAACGCGCGCAGGCCCGCTCGACGCGATCCAGCCCGCTGTTCACCTCTTCTTCACTGACGTTCAGCGCCGGCGCGAAACGCACCACGTTGGCGCCGGCGATCAGAATCATCACCCCCTCTTCCGCCGCCAGGTTACTGAGGGTTTTCGCCTTCCCGGCCCAGGCGTCGTTTAGCACGCAGCCGAGCAGCAGTCCCAGGCCGCGGATCTCCTTGAACAGGCCATAGCGGGCGTTAATTGCCTGCAGGCGTTCACAAAACCACTGATGGCGCTGTCTGACGCCGGAGAGCACTTCCGGGGTGTTGACGATCGACAGCAGTTCGCCGGCCACCGCCCCGGCCAGCGGGTTACCGCCGTAGGTGGTGCCGTGGGTGCCGACGGTCATCACGCTGGCGCAGGCCTCTGTCGCCAGCAGCGCGCCAATAGGGAAACCACCGCCCAGCGCTTTGGCGGTGGTCAGCACATCGGGCGTCACGCCGTAGTGCATATAGGCATACAGCTCGCCGGTGCGCCCGACCCCGGTCTGCACTTCATCGAAAATCAGCAGGGCGTTGTGCTGGTCGCAAAGCTGACGCAGGCCGCGTAAAAACTCGACGCTGGCCGGCACCACGCCCCCTTCGCCCTGCACCGGCTCGACGATCACCGCGCAGGTCTGGTCATTGATTAAGGCCTTTGCCGACTCGAGATCGTTAAATACGGCATGCTGGATCTGCGGCGGCAGCGGGGCGAAATCCCGGGAATAGGCCGGCTGACCGCCCGCCGAGACGGTGAACAGCGTCCGCCCGTGGAAAGCGTTCTGAAAGGCGACGATGCCACTTTTCTCGCTGCCAAAGCGATCGTGGGCATATTTACGCGCCAGCTTGAGCGCTGCCTCATTGGCCTCGGCGCCGGAGTTACAGAAGAAGACCCGGTCGGCGAAGGTAGCATCGATAAGCATTTTGGCCAGACGCAGGATCGGCTCATTGGTGTAGCCGTTGCCGGTATGCCAGAACTTGCCGGCCTGGTCGGTCAGGGCTTGCACCAGACGCGGATGGGCATGCCCCAGCGCGTTCACGGCGATGCCGCCGGCAAAATCGATATACTCTTTGCCCTGCTGATCCCACAGCCGTGACCCGGCGCCCCGCACCGGAATAAACGCCGCTGGCGCGTAGACCGGCATCATCCATTCATCAAAGTGGTTACGCGTAATTGACTGAGACATATCGACCTCTTCCGGTAAATTAAAAGTAGCAATAATGTTAATAAATATGAGTTATTACGCTGTAAATGTAGATTGCACGGTTCGTGCCAGCCAGCGATAAAAATGCATAAATCGGATGAGATAACGCAGAATCAATGAGTTACAGCTGAACGCTATTCACATAAAATGCATATTTAGTGAATAAGTATCCGACAAAGGGGGATAAACAGTGATTAAAGAAGATAAATTATGCAACGGTAAGATATAATTCTGTAATTGTGATCCTCTGCGAAATTTATCGTAGATATTTGCCCTTTTTTGGCGCGGCATGCCCGCAAAAGGGGCACCCACGGCACGCTCATGCGCAGCGATTGGCAGAATGACGCATCCGGTGGCAGCCAGCCTGGCGAATTTCTGCTACCATCCCTGCACTATTCACCTTGCACAGTGGCAGCGACTATGAAATTCGTCTCTTTTAATATCAACGGCCTGCGTGCCCGCCCACACCAACTGGCCGCCATCGTCGAAAAACACCAGCCGGACGTGATTGGCCTGCAGGAAACCAAAGTTCACGACGACATGTTCCCTCTCGAAGAGGTCGCCAGGCTCGGCTATAACGTCTTTTATCACGGGCAGAAAGGCCATTATGGCGTCGCGCTGCTGACCAAAGAGACGCCGATTGCCGTCCGCCGCGGTTTCCCGGACGATGGCGAAGAGGCTCAGCGCCGCATCATTATGGCGGAGATCCCGTCGCCCTTCGGCAACGTCACAGTGATTAACGGCTATTTCCCGCAGGGTGAAAGCCGCGATCATGAAACCAAATTCCCGGCCAAAGCGGCGTTCTATCAGAATCTGCAGAACTATCTGGAGACCGAACTCAACAAAGAGAATCCGGTGCTGATCATGGGCGATATGAACATCAGTCCTACCGATCTGGACATCGGTATCGGTGAAGAGAACCGCAAACGCTGGCTGCGCACCGGCAAATGTTCCTTCCTGCCGGAAGAACGGGAATGGATGGACCGCCTGCTGGGCTGGGGCCTGGTGGATACCTGGCGTCAGGCTAACCCCGACAATCATGAGCATTTCTCGTGGTTTGATTACCGCTCCAAAGGCTTCGACGATAACCGTGGGCTGCGCATCGATCTGCTGCTGGCCAGCCAGCCTCTGGCGCAGCGCTGCGTGGAAACCGGGATCGATTACGAGATCCGCGGGATGGAAAAACCGTCCGACCACGCGCCGGTGTGGGCCACCTTCCGGCCATAATTCACGCCCTTCTCTCGCCTCCCGCTGTGCGGGGGGCAGAATTTCCTGAGCAAAATCAACAAAGCGACGGTAAACCATTGTGACGGTCGTCGGAACAGGATACTGTCGCGCGCACTTTTTGATGTCCACCGCGTCCAGACTGTACAGGAGCACCTCTCATGCAAAAGAAGCCGTCATCCGGCCATTGGTAAAGGGCTGGGACTTCTCGCGCTGGTGGCCACGCTGGCCGTTATCAGCCACCGCGTCGGTCTCCACGATCTGCTGACTCACCTGCATCTGCTTCAGGACACCCTCCGCCATCAGGGCGCCTGGGGATATCTGGTCTATGCTGCGCTGTTTATCATTGCCACCCTGTGTCTGATCCCCGGCAGCCTGCTGGTGATCGCCGGCGGGATGCTCTTCGGCCCGCTAACAGGCTCCCTGCTCTCGTTTGCCGCCGCCACCCTCGCCTCTTCGCTGTCGTTTTTAATCGCCCGCTGGCTTGGGCGCGATCTGCTGCAGCGCTATGTGGGCCATACCACCGTCTTTCAGGCGATTGAGCGCGGTATCGCCCGCAGCGGCTGCGATTTCCTGATCCTCACCCGCCTGGTGCCGCTCTTTCCCTACAACATTCAGAATTACGCCTACGGCCTGACGGCGATCCGCTTCTGGCCCTTTACCCTGATCTCGGCCGTGACCACCCTGCCGGGTCTGGTCATCTATTCGGTGATGGCCAGCGAACTGGCCCGCGAGGGGGTGACCCTCGCCTTCGCGCTCAAACTGAGCCTCGCCGGCGGGCTGCTGTTTGCCCTGGTGCAGATAGGTAAACGGTTTGCCCGCGCCCGTCGCGTGGCGGCGTGCAGTGAGGAGGTGCGCCATGACCCAACCTGATCGCCGTCACCTGCGCCGCGCCCGGCTGGCCCTTGCCGTCGTGGTCGCCGCCGCTCTGGCCGCCTGGCTGTGGTTCCCTGGCGGGCGTACCTTTCTGCAGCAGAGTCTGACGGCGTTAGCCTCCCTGGATCCGCAGCAGGTCAGAGGGTTTATCGCCGCCTGGGGGCCGCAGGCCGCGCTGGTCTCATTTGCGCTGATGATCCTCCAGGCGATCGTCGCTCCGCTGCCGGCTTTCCTGATTACCCTGGCGAACGCCGCCCTGTTCGGCGCCTTCTGGGGCGGGGCGCTGTCGTGGTTCAGCGCCATGGCCGGGGCCGGGCTCTGCTTCTGCATCGCCAGAGCGCTGGGGCGCGAAGTGGTGGAGAAACTCACCGGCCGCGCGGTGCTGCGCAGTGCCGACGGCTATTTCACCCGCTTTGGCCCGCAGACGATCCTGGTCTGCCGCCTGCTGCCGTTTGTCCCGTTTGACCCGGTCAGCTATGCCGCCGGACTAACCTCGCTGCGCTTCTGGCCCTTTATGCTGGCCACCGGCGTGGGCCAGCTCCCGGCGACTATCGTTTATTCCTGGGCCGGGAGTCTGCTCACCGGGGGTACCTTCTGGCTGGCCACCGGGCTTTCGCTGCTTTTTGCCCTGGCGGTGGTCATCTCTATCGCCAAAAATATTTACCGTGAACGTCATAAGAGATCGTCGCCATGAGCTTACCCCCGCTGGATTCTGTCCCCCTGATCCTTCGTCCGCAGGCCTGGCTGCACCGCCGGCATTACGGCCAGGTGCTGAGCCCCATTCGCTGGTGGGGACGGATCCCATGGCTGTTTTACCTGGTTTCGCTGTTCGTGGGCTATATTGAACGCCGCCGCTCGCCGCTGGATCCGGTGCTGCGCTCGCTGGTCAGCGCCCGCATCGCCCAGCTGTGCCACTGCGAATTCTGTATCGATATCACCAGCATGACCCTCGCGGCGCGGAGCGGGAGCCAGGACAAGCTGCTGGCGGTCGCCGACTGGCGCAGCAGTACGCTGTTCAGCGAAAAAGAGCGCCTGGCGCTGGCCTATGCCGAAGCCGCCACCCAGACGCCGCCGGCGTTGGATGATGCCCTGCGTAGCGCGATGGCCGCGCATTTTGACGCCCGGGCGCTCACCGAGCTGACCGCCCTGATCGGCCTGCAAAATTTATCAGCGCGGTTCAATGCCGCGATGGCGATCCCGGCTCAGGGGTTGTGCCAGATACCCACCTCTTCCTCGCAGAATAAGGAGTAACGATGCGCCGTTTGCGTGATTACAGCCTCTGTCTGTGCCTGCTGCTGCTCTGGCCGCTGGCGGTTAATGCCGACGACAGCTGGCGGCAGATTCAGACGGAAGCCCGCGGACAGACCGTCTGGTTTAACGCCTGGGGCGGCGACCCGGCCGTCAATCGCTATCTGGCGTGGGTCAGCGAAGAGGTCAAACGCTATTACGCAATCGACCTGCGTATTGTGCCTGTCGCCGACGCCGCCGACGCAGTGAAACGCATCCAGACCGAGGCGCAGGCCGGTCGTCGCCAGGGCGGGTCAGTGGATCTGCTGTGGATCAACGGCGAAAACTTTCGCACGCTTAAGCAGGCCAACCTGCTGCTCACCGGCTGGGCCGAATCGCTGCCCAACTGGCGCTATGT
>SKEZ01001818.1_pt1 | contig 10820 bp, 6 predicted proteins | sample 4843881 | NCBI WGS metagenome assembly SKEZ01 (sample SAMN11008796, study PRJNA524170) | human gut metagenome | isolation source: fecal sample from pouch patient p1, p46 | place: Israel: Tel-Aviv | reverse complement strand
GGTTTGACTAGGGAGGAATCCCGATCAAACCAAACAGCCTCTGTATGTTCGAATCTACGTCAGAACGCTTTTATGGATGCGGTCGCGGATCAGGCGGCGAAGTACTCCACGCCGGCTGCGAACAGCGGCTGATCCTTCTCGCCGGGCACGTTCTTGAACGTACCGTTGCTGTAACGCTCGGAGTGGCCCATCTTGCCGAACACGCGGCCGTCCGGGCTGGTGATGCCTTCGATGGCCAGCAGTGAACCGTTCGGGTTCACGCTCAGGTCCATGCCCGGCACGCCGGCCTCGTCCACGTACTGCGTGGCGATCTGGCCATTGGCCTTGAGCTGGGCGAGCATATCGTCGGAAGCCACGAAACGGCCTTCGCCGTGGGAGATGGCGATGGTGTGCATGTCGCCCACCTCGGTCTTTGCCAGCCACGGGGAGAGGTTCGACGCCACGCGGGTGCGCACCAGACGGCTCTGGTGGCGGCCGATGGTGTTGAACGTCAGCGTCGGGCATTCGGCGGTCATCGGCACGATGTCGCCGTACGGCACCAGGCCGAGTTTGATCAGCGCCTGGAAACCATTGCAGATACCGAGCATCAGACCATCACGGTTGTTCAACAGGTCACGCACCGCTTCGGTAACGGCAGGAGCACGGAAGAACGCGGTGATGAACTTGGCGGAACCATCCGGCTCGTCGCCGCCGGAGAAGCCGCCGGGGATCATGATGATCTGGCTCTTCTTGATTTCCTCAACCAAAGCTGCGGTGGACTCAGCCACAGCAGCAGGGGTGAGGTTGTTCACGATGAGCGTGCTCACGTCGGCACCCGCGCGCTCGAAGGCGGCTGCGGAATCGTATTCGCAGTTGTTGCCGGGGAACACGGGGATGATCACATGCGGCTTGGCGACGCCGGCGCCGGTGTATACGGTCTTCTTCGGCGCATTGAAGGACACGGTCTCAACGGTCTTGCCCTTTTCGTCGCCCTTGGATCGGTACGGGAACACGGATTCGATGCCGCCCTCCCAAGCGTCCTGCAGTTCGGCCAGATCCAGCGTCTCACCGGCTGCCACGAACTGGTAGGCCTCGGTGGTCTCGCCGACCTCACTGACCTCAACCAGGTTGGATACGGCCGGAACCTTCGCGGTGTCGGCAAGTTCGATGATGAAGGAACCATAGGCCGGGGCGAACAGGTCGTCCACGCTGATGCCATCGGCCAGCTTCACGCCGATCTGGTTGCCGACAGTCATCTTGAAGATAGCCTCGGCGGTGGCACCGTAGCCAGGCGTGGACACGGCCAGCGCATCGCCGAAATCGGTGAGCTCCTCGACTGCGGAGAACACCTCCAGCAGCGAATCCTTGTCCGGTGTGAGACCGTCGGCCTGGTAACGCGGCGCGATGCGGATCACACGGTGACCAGCGCCCTTGAACTCTGGGGAAGTGGCACGCTTCATGTTGCCCACAGCCACGGCGAAGGAGATCAGGGTCGGCGGAACGTCCAGCTGTTCGAACGTGCCGGACATGGAGTCCTTACCGCCGATTGCGCCAGCGCCTAGATCGACCTGCGCCATCAGAGCGCCCAGTACGGCGGCCATCGGCTTGCCCCAACGCTCCGGCTCGTCGCGTAGCTTCTCGAAGTATTCCTGGAAGCTCAGATACGCTTTCTCATGTTCGAAACCGGCGGCCACCAGCTTCGAGAGCGACTCGACCACAGACAGATAAGCGCCTGTGAACTGGTTCTGCTCCATGATGTACGGGTTGAAGCCCCAAGCCATCGCGGAGGCGGTGGTGGTCTCGCCGAACACCGGCAGCTTGGCGACCATGGCCATGTTCGGGGTCAGCTGCTTCCTGCCGCCGAACGGCATGAGCACGGTGCCTGCGCCGATGGTGGAGTCGAAACGCTCGGAAAGACCCTTGTTGGAAGCCACGTTCAGATCGGTGAGCATGGCGTGCATGCGTTCGGCGAGCGTGCCGGTCTTCCACGGGGTGGCATAGCCGTGCTGCGCTTCGACATGCACCACCTGATGCTTCGGAGCGCCGTTGGAGGCGAGGAACTCGCGGGACAGATCCACGATCGTGTCGCCGTTCCACACCATGGTCATGCGCGGATCTTCGGTCACTGTCGCGATGACTTCGGCCTCGAGATTCTCTTCCTTGGCGTAGCCCAGGAACTCGTCCACATCCTCGGCGGCCACGTCCACGGCCATGCGCTCCTGGGATTCGGAAATCGCCAGTTCGGTGCCGTCCAGGCCCTCGTACTTCTTCGAAACCTTGTTGAGATCAACATACAGGCCGTCAGCCAGCTCGCCGACCGCCACGGATACGCCGCCGGCGCCGAAATCGTTGCAGCGCTTGATCAGACGGCATGCGTCACCGCGGCGGAACAGACGCTGCAGCTTACGTTCGACGGGAGCATTGCCCTTCTGCACCTCGGCGCCGTCAAGCTCCAAGGATTCGACGTTATGCGCCTTGGACGCGCCGGTGGCGCCGCCGATGCCGTCACGGCCGGTACGCCCGCCGAGCAGGATGACCTTGTCGCCCGGAGCCGGGGTTTCGCGGCGTACATGATCGGCCGGAGTCGCGGCCACAACCGCACCGACCTCCATGCGCTTGGCCACATATCCGGGGTGGTAGATTTCGTCCACCTGACCGGTGGCCAGGCCGATCTGGTTGCCGTAGGAGGAATAACCGGCGGCGGCGGTGGTGACGAGCTTGCGCTGAGGGAGCTTGCCTTCAAGCGTCTCGGACACCGGCACGGTCGGATCGGCGGCACCGGTCACGCGCATGGCCTGATATACGTAGGAACGGCCGGAAAGCGGGTCGCGGATGCAGCCGCCGATGCAGGTTGCCGCACCACCGAACGGTTCGATTTCCGTCGGGTGGTTGTGGGTTTCGTTCTTGAACAGGAACAGCCAATCCTCATCATGGCCATTCACATCAACCTTCACCTTGACGGTGCAGGCGTTGATTTCTTCGGATTCGTCAAGATTCTTCAGAATACCGTTCTTCTTGAGCCACTTCGCGCCGATGGTGCCCATGTCCATAAGGCATACGGGCTTTTCGTCGCGGCCAAGCTCGTGACGCATCTCAAGATACTTATCGAACGCGGCCTGCACGGTCGCGTCGTCAATCTGCACATCATCAAGTTGCGTGCCGAACGTGGTGTGACGGCAATGATCGGACCAATACGTGTCGATCACCTTGATTTCCGTGATTGTCGGATCACGCTGTTCCTCGGTGAAGTGAGCACGGCAGAACTGCAGATCAGCCAAATCCATGGCCAGGCCACGGTCGGCGATGAACTGCTCAAGATCGGCGTCGCTCATGGTGCGGAAACCTTCGATGACCTCCACCTTGCCCGGTACCGGCACCTGCGTCTTCAACGTGGTCTTGGTATCCAGCGAAGCTTCGCGAGCCTCGACCGGGTTGATCACATAATGCTTGATGGCGGCGATGTCGGCGTCGCTCAGCTCGCCTTCAAGTGCATACACCTTGGCGGAACGAACAGTCGGGCGCTCGCCCTGGGAGATCAGCTGAATGCATTCGCTGGCGGAATCCGCACGCTGGTCGAACTGACCGGGCAGATACTCCACAGCAAACACATTATCAGAACCGAAATCAGGCAAATCGGCGGAAACATTATCGACCTGCGGCTCACTGAACACGGTAGGGGTGGCCTGTGCGAACAGTTCCTCGCTAATGCCTTCCACGTCATAACGATTGACGAGACGCACATTCTTCAGCGATGCGATGCCAAGAATGGTCTTCAGCTCGTTGGCGAGCTGCTTGGCCTCGACATCAAAACCCTGCTTCTTTTCCACGTACACGCGAAAAACCATGGTTGACTCCTTGAAAGAGGGGCTTGGTGAGATTGATAAAAATAAGATTTTCAAAAACGATGAAGCCCGCATCCGAGTTTGTACTGCAGATGCGGGCTATCGCAAGTATTATTCGGCTACTTCAATGCCTTCGGACTTGGCGAGTTCAGCCAAGCGGCTTTCGACCTCTTCGTAAGCCGGAATGATGTCGCCCAGATCGCGGCGGAACAGATCCTTGTCGAGATGCTCAACCTTGCCGGAGCCGTCACGCTGATCCCACAGACGGCAGGAATCAGGCGTAATCTCATCGGCCAGCAGCAGCGTGCCATCGGAAGTGCGACCCATTTCGATTTTGAAATCAACAAGCTTGATGCCGATCTTGGCGAAGATCTCGATCAGGGCTTCGTTGATGCGGCGTGCGAGAGGTGCGATCTCAGCCAGATCCTCACGGGTGCAGACGCCCAACGCAACCAGATCGTCGTCGTTCACGAACGGATCGTGCAGATCATCGTTCTTCAGGAAGTACTCCAGCACCGGCTCCTTGAGCTCGATGCCCTCTTCCACGCCCAAGCGAGAGCAGAAGTGGCCGGCGGCGGTGTTACGCAGCACGATCTCGAGCGGGAACATGGTGACCTTCTTGACCAGCTGGGAGGTTTCGCCTACGCGAGCCACCAGATGGCTGTCGATACCACGCTTCTTGAGCAGATCGAAGATCAGCGTGGTGATGAGGTTGTTCAGCCTGCCCTTGCCGGCGAAGTCTTCCTTCTTCTCGCCGTCACCTGCGGTAGCGGAGTTCTTGTATTCGACCCAGAGCACCTCCGGATCGTCAGTTGCGTACAGTTGCTTGGCTTTGCCCTCGTAGAGCTTTTCCAACTTCTCCATTACTCGCCTTTCCTGGTGTTTGGGAGGTAGATAGTTTGGTGAACTTGACGGTTAACAAGATACCAACGGGAGGCTACAATCGAATGGTTTTTGGGCGCGTTCCGGCAGTCTTCCGTCAGTATCCGGCAATAGTGCGTCAGGCGATGTCGATTTCGAGCGATTCGGCCACATTCTCGGCTTTAGCACGCGCGTCGGCCTCATCTGTTCCGATGGCCAGCGCGACCGCCATACGACGATGGCCGTGCACTTCCGGCTTCGCGAAAATACGCAGATCGGTGCCCGGCTGAGACAAAGCGTTGGCGACGTTGCGGAATTCGGCTTCACCATCGCCCTGAATGACGATCGCATGGCTTGCCGCGACGGCACCGTCCGGGATCGACAAGGCGACATGTTCCTGCGTAATCGGCAAACCGAGAATCGCACGCGCATGCAACGCGAATTCGCTTAACCGTTGCGACGCCATCGTGACCATGCCAGTGTCATGCGGACGTGGGGAGACTTCATTGAACAGCACGGAACCGTCGGTCAGCACGAACAGCTCCACGCCGAACACACCCCAACCCTTCTCGCCGGAAGCCTTGGCCTTCGCCACCAGACCTTCCACTGCGGTGCACGCTATGCGTTGCGCCTGCGCAAGCACATCCTGTGTGAAGGAGGCCGGTTGCCAGGATTCGCGATAGTCGCCGCTTTCCTGACGCTGTCCGATCGGAGCGCAGGTCACGATGCCGGCGCTGGAGCTGACGGTCAGCACCGTCAGCTCGTAATCAAGCGGAGCCAACGCTTCTACAATCACTCGGGAAACGTCTCCCTCGTCGTGCGCGCGACGACCTTCCTGTGCCTCAGCCCAAGCCGCATCAATCGCATCGGCGGAACGCACCACGGACTGGCCGTGACCGGAAGAACTCATAATCGGCTTGACCACGCACGGGTAGCCAACCGTTTTTGCCCCAGCGCGAAGCTCTTCCAGCGAGCCTGCGAAGCGGTACGGCGTGGTCGGCAATCCCAATTCCTCATGCGCAAGTACGCGCAAACGTTCGCGATCCATGCAAATGGATGCGATTTCGGCACTTGGCACCACCTGTGCGCCACGCTCGGCCGCGGCAGCCAATTCGCTGGTGGCGATCGCTTCGACTTCCGGCACGATAATATCCGGCTGGATTTCGTCAAACAATACGCGCAATTGTTCGGCATTGGCCATATCGAGCGCACGGTATTCATGCGCCACCTGCTGCGCGGGGGCACCCTCATAGGAATCGGCCGCGCATACCCATGCGCCAAGCCTCATCAGTTCGAGAGCGACTTCCTTGCCCAGCTCGCCGGAGCCAAGAAACAGAACACGAGTCGGATGCTTACCAAGCGGAGTGCCCAAGGCACGATTCTCTTCAGTCATGCCTTCCATTGTGCCATCGGCGTAGGATGGAGTGCATGTCTGAGACGGAACAGGAAGAAACACAGCGCCCCCTGACCATCGCCATGGTGGTCGACACGTCGGGAAACCGAGGTAACGGCACGTCGAATTCGGCGTTGCAGTGGGCGGAGGAATTGAAGCGGCAAGGCCATACGGTCAGGCTTGTGGGCATTGGTGCGCCTGAATACCCGGCACGAGTCAACCATGTGCCTCTGGTCAGTTGGGTGGCGAAAAAGCAGCAGATGCAGTTCGCCGAACCGAGCGACACGCTGTTCAGAACCGCGTTCCGAGGCGTGGACGTGGTGCACATCTACACGCCGTTCCGTTTTGGCCAGCATGCGTGCAAAGTCGCCAAACAGATGGGAATCGCGGTTACTGCGGGCTATCATGTGCAGCCGGAGAACATCACGTATTCGGCAGGTCCGCTGAAATATATTCCGGGCATCGACAAGTTCATCTACTGGCTGTTCAATTTGTGGCTGTACCGCAAAATCGACCATGTGCATGTGCCGACCGAGCTTGGCGCAAGTTTGCTGCGTTCTCACGGGTACAAATCGAAACTGCATGTGATTTCCAACGGATATGAATCACGATTCACTGCGAAAACGCAGCGCGATGCGGGGAAGTCTGCTCCGGTTCCGTTCCACATTGTCGCTTCCGGACGATTGACGAACGAAAAGAATCATGTCGCATTAATTCATGCGATCGCCCGTTGCAGGCATGCGCAAGATATTGAACTGACGATTGCCGGCACCGGTCCTTTGAAAAAGAAATTGCAGCGACTCGCCGCACGTTTGCTTTCCCGACCGGCATCGATCGGATTTCATAAGAACACCGAAATGCCCGCGTTGCTGCGTTCCGGCGATTTGCTGGTGCATCCTTCGATTGCCGATCTCGAATCGGTGAGCGTCATTGAAGGTATGGCCGCCGGTTTGGTGCCGGTCATCGCATCGTCTCCGTTGAGCGCCGCAGGCCAGTTCGCGTTACGTGACGAATCGCTATTCCCTGTCGACGATGTGGAAGCGTTGGCAAGGCGCATCGATTGGTGGGTCGATCACCCCGATGAACTGTCGAAATGGGGCGAAATCTATGCCGAACACACTAAAGAGCATTATTCGGTGGCTGCTTCCGTGCGTAAATTCGTGGCTATGGAACGCGAGGCGATCGCCGATAATGCCAATAAGCAAATCAATGCGTAACAATCAGCATAAATGGAACCACATGCGTGATAAATGATCGTAACGTAAGCAAAAAGGCGCGGGATGTAATTCCTGCGCCTTTTTGTTGTTTGTCGTAATGATTATTTTTCCGATTGACAGCGACGATGCGCGCTACAGCAATGCGATCAGCTGCTCCACCTGCTCATCGGTGGTGGCCCAGCTGGTGCAGATGCGCATCACCGTGTGCGTGTCGTCGGCCTTTTCCATGAAGCCGAGGCGCACATTGCGCTGCAAACGCTCGGATGTCGCGTTGTCGAGCGTGATGAAGATCTGATTGGTCGGCGCGTCGAAGGTGAGCGTATAGCCACGTTCCACCAGCACTTCGCGAATACGGTCGGCCGCATCGTTGGCGTGGCGGGCGATCCTGCAATACAGATCGTCGGTGAACAGCGTGTCGAACTGCACGCCCAGCAGCCATCCCTTGGCGAGCAGCGCGCCATGTTGCTTGACGAGCGTCACGAAGTTTTTCGGCATATTGCCGTGCGTGAACACCACGGCCTCACCGAACATGGCTCCGACCTTGGTGCCGCCGATATAGAATACGTCCGCGATACGCGCGATGTCTTCAAGCGTCACGTCGTTGCCGGTTGCGGTCAGCGCGTAGCCAAGTCGTGCGCCGTCGATGAACAACGGCATGTCGTACTTCGTGCAGACCTTGCGGATCGCCTCAAGTTCGGCGAGCGTGTAGAGCGTGCCGTATTCGGTGGCCTGCGAAATGTAGACGCATCCGGGGAACACCATGTGCGTGTAGTTGCCGTCCGCGTAGAACGTGGCGCAGTACTCGTCGAGTTCGGTCGCATCGATTTTGCCGTCATGGTGGGGGAGCGTCAGCACCTTGTGTCCGGTGAATTCGATGGCGCCCGCCTCATGCACGTTCACATGGCCTGTGCTTGCCGCGATTACGCCGGCATACTGCGGTGTGATGGAGTCGATGATGGTCTGGTTGGTCTGCGTGCCACCTACCAGGAAGAAAATCTGTGCGTCAGGGCAGGCGCATGCTTCGCGGATTTTGGCTTTCGCGCTTTCGCAGATGCTGTCGTTGCCGTAACCCGGATATTGGTTTTGTGCGATTTCGCTGATGCGTTCGATGATTTCCGGTGTTGCCGTGCAGGAATAGTCGTTTTCAAAAGACAGCATGATGCGCTCCTTGTATCTGACCTATGCTGATGACTTGCGACCGGCTGTTTGCTGTATTCAAGCCGTCCGGATAGCAAAAAACCTCGGAATTTCTTCCGAGGTCTCTACCGGGGTGGCTAACGCGGCTCGAACGCGCGACCTTCTGAACCACAATCAGATGCTCTACCAACTGAGCTATAGCCACCATGTTTTCGCTTCATACAGAAGCGCAACAGATGAAAACTATACACGATTTTCCAGCTATGTCTACATCGGCGTGTTGCGCGTGTCTGTCGTCGGCTTGCGCTGTGGATTGTTCATTATGTGAACGGCATATTACGCAAAGCCGAAACTCATGCGTACCTTGTAGTCGCTGCATGCGTAAGGGTGTGCTGTAATGGCGGTGTGGGCCGTCTCGGAGTGTTTACGGCGTATGCGGATCATCGGCCGAAAAGCTGTGAAATGTGAAGGAAGAGAGATTCATGCAGAAGGTCAAAGCGTTTGGTGATTGGCTCACCAAGTGGTTCACCGCGATTGTGATTGTGTGGGCCGTGTTCAACTATTTCGTGCCGCAGGCAAGCTTGTGGGGCAAATCCTATACCGGTTATTTCCTAGGTATCGTGCTGTTCGGCATGGGTCTTACCTTGACCCTTGACGATTTCAGGCGCATTCTCACCCAGCCTCTGATGGTCATCGTCGGTACCGTGGCCCACTTCGTCATCATGCCGTTGGTAGCTGTGCTGCTGTGCTGGATTTTCCGTCTTGATGGTGCGCTCGCCGTCGGTGTGATTCTGGTCGGCTGCTGCCCGTCCGGAACCTCGTCCAACGTGATGAGCTATCTGAGTCGTGGCGATGTGGCGCTGGACGTGTCCATCGGCATTTTGTCCACGCTGTGCGCGCCGTTCATGATTCCGCTGTTGATGCAGTGGCTGGCTTCCCAGTATGTGTCGGTCCCGGTGGAATCCCTGTTCCTCAATGCGGTCAAGGTGGTGCTGTTCCCCATCGCTCTTGGCGTGATCTGCCATGCTATTTTCGGCGAGAAGATCGAGAAGATTACGGTCGCTCTGCCGATCGTGTCCCAGGTGGCCATCCTGCTTATCATCGGCGTGGTCGTCGCAGCCAACGGTCCGAAGCTGTTCGTGGCTTCCTCGCTGCTTGCCATCCCGGTGGTCATTCTGCACAACCTGTGCGGATACGCGTTGGGCTTCGGTTTCTCCAAACTTATGTACAAGGTATATCCGAAGGGCTTCCGTTATGCACAGCAGAAAGCCATCACCTTCGAGGTCGGCATGCAGGATTCCGCTTTGGGAGCGACTTTGGCGCTGACGTCGTTCGCTTCCAATCCGTTGGCCGCGGTGCCGTCCACGTTCTTCAGCGTTTGGCACAACATTTCCGGTTCCGTGCTGTCCAGCTGGTGGCGTGAGCATGATGACAGGCATCAGATCCATCCTGATTCCGACAATGGCGAGAAGGGCTCGGCTGCGAAGGCCCGCGAAGACGCTGCCGAAACAGCTAACAGCTGACATTCGTCAGTAGATTCCGTCGTCATATTGCGCATTCCCTGAATCTTTCAAAACGATTCAGGGAATGTTTTGTTTTGAGTGGTGCAAACGTGTCATTGTGATGTTTTGTTGCTTTGCGCTGATGTAGGCAAAATGATTGAAATTATTGGGATTTAAGGGTGTCTTCACCCGTGTTTTTTGTTCGTTTTGGGGTATACTGTAACTGAAGGCCGGAGTTGTGGATCAGTCGAGAATTCGTCAGGTCGCAACGAAGCGCCGATGGCCGTGAGGTTCATGCGCAACGCCTTTAAGATATAACTGAACAATAGCGATTCGAAACAGCGGCAATGGGGTAGTACGGCGCAGGCGCCGGGCCGCAAATGCAAAACAGACAACGAGACTGAAGAGTGCGCGTAAGGTAGCGCGTAGCAAAGAAGTGGGAACCTCCTTCCCGAGTGGATGGCCCCGGATTCGAAAGGATCCGGGGCCATTCCTTTTGCGATTTGCGACACGGCATGTTGGAATGTCTTGGGAATCCGTATACTGATAATTCGTGTGTGCCAACGGCATGCCTTATGTGACAGGCGTGCGGGTTGGGATATCCCGGAACTCGATTGCATCACGCGCAGCAATGCGACGGTGAGAGAGGGATGGGCCATCGGGCCGGTGGACTGTGGCTATCTTCACGATTCAGATGCGTGGAGTGTGGGTGCAGTGCGGCGGTCACACAAAAGCAAGAGAAACCACTGAATCGGAGAATTCAAGTTGCCTACTATTGAACAGCTCGTCCGTAAGGGACGTCAGGCAAAGCCGAAGAAGTCCAAGACTTTGGCACTGAAGGGAAGCCCGCTGCGCCGCGGCGTGTGCACCCGTGTTTACACCACCACCC
>SKEZ01001817.1_pt1 | contig 10832 bp, 20 predicted proteins | sample 4843881 | NCBI WGS metagenome assembly SKEZ01 (sample SAMN11008796, study PRJNA524170) | human gut metagenome | isolation source: fecal sample from pouch patient p1, p46 | place: Israel: Tel-Aviv | reverse complement strand
TAAAATAATCTCTACATTTGAAAATGCACGGTAATTCTGAAATGCAAAAAATCAACCAAACCAGCGCAATGCCTGAAAAAACTGACGTTCACTGGAGTGGTCGGTTTAGCGTTGCACCAATGCTCGATAGGATGTACCGTTGTTGAAAAACAACTAGTTATACACTTTGTGGGAGCCTATTGGGAACCTGTTATTCTTAGAAAGCATCATTTGCTCATCACTTCAATTGACCATGATTAAAGCCAGCTATAAACTTGACAAACAAGGTAACTAGTTGCTTAGGCCTAAGTGGGCACACCATAAGAAGCGCATGTTGGTGATGAAGCAACCCATGAAGAATCAAGAATAATTACAAAGTTCACTATCTTTGAGGTTTCTTATATGTTTTGCGAAGAAAAAGTAGCTCAAATGGCTGCATACCTACTTCTTAAGCGAGGTGGGCGCATGGCATATCTGAAATTGATGAAGCTGCTCTATCTGTCTAACCGCAAGTCGATTTTGAAGCATGGCAGGATGATCGGCGAAGATAGCCTTTACTCTATGAAATTTGGTCCAGTCATGTCGAATACGCTGAACTTGATTCGTGGTAAGGCTGAAGGCATTGGTGACTACTGGTACAACTTGATAGAGACGAACGGGCATGATGTGTTGTTGCGTTCAGATCCGAGGGAAATGGATGCAGACGAGGTCTTTGATGAGTTGAGCCGTGCAGATATCCGGATTTTAGATGAAATCTATTCTCTGTATGGGCATATGAACCGATTTGATCTCGCAAACATGACGCATTTAGAAAGCGTTTGTCCAGAGTGGCACAATCCTGGCAATTCTCGTAAGCCTATAGACCTGAAAGAAATGCTGATCAGTGAGGGTAAAAGCGAGGATGAGGCTAATCGTATAATTGGCAAAATGGAAGAATCTCAGAAACTTAAGGAATTTTCTTTGCAATTATCATGACGGATTATCAGCCATACAGGAAAGGAACTGTGCTTGCCCCAACTGGGCCATGCAATCATCTTCATGTGATTTGTAATGATCCTGTTTATTACCCCGTTAACGATTGTTATTGTGTTTTAGTTGTTAATATTTCTAGTATCAAGGATGGTGTCCCCCACGATCCGTCTTGCGTCTTGAATTCTGGTGATCATCGCTTTATCAAGCATCCAAGTTATGTTGTTTACGCTGAAGCTATAATTTGGCGAGTGGATAACATGGTTAGAAAGCAGCGATCGGGTGAGATTTCTGTTCATGATGATATGCCAGAAGCTACATTCAATAGAATTCTGGACGGTTTTGATATATCTGATGAAGTTACGCCAAAGAACCTTAAATTTAAAAATAAATATTGCGTATCATCTATTGATGATGAGTAAACAACAGGAATTTTTTCGGTATAGCTTCTGGAGTTTTCTATGGAAGATCAAAAAGCAACCAAGCCACAGGTTAAGTTCGACACAATGAAAGCATTCGCAGGTATGGGGGCTGCTGTTGAAGTTCTGATGAAGGCTGTTCCTAATGCGTTCACTCACGCTACTGTCTCTGGTAAAGAGCAGCAGGGTAAGCTTCGTCGTCGCAAAGCAGCATGATCATAGCTGGTGCTTTTTGAAAACCCGCCTTCAGGCGGGTTTTTTCTTTAGTGATGTTCTTTGCCCTTCTGTTTGACTGTTCTGACCTGTTCCCACTCGATACGTCCTTCTTCTCGCCTTTTGTCTATGTATTCCGCAAGATCCTGAATATTGATGCAACGTTTTGCTTTTTGTGATGTGCCGATGCGATATGTTGGAACGGGCAACTTACAAGCGTTTGCTTTTGCTTCTGCCGTGGCTGGACTCATACCAAAGTACTTTTGGCTAATTGCTGAGAGTTCAATGTTTGGGGTATTGAATTCAGCCATCAGTAAAAACAAGGTGTTCATAATTTTCTCCATCAAAACCGGCTGCACCCGGGAAAATCATAATTCTGTGCTGGTGGCAGGAATTAATTTCTGCCAGATAGCGGAAACATATTTTGCCTGATGACGGGCATCAGCTATGGCGTTGTGCCGTTCGCCATCGAAAGGCATGTCCATTTTGGGGTCGAATCCGATGGAACGCCCAAGTGTAACGATCGTGCGTACATCGTGGTCATTCCAGTACGCCCACGGGCAGATTTGTCCTGCTCGCTCATAAGCTCCACGTAAAATTACGTTGTCGAAGGTGGCTCCGTTACCCCAGACTTTTAAATATTTCGTATTGTCTGCGTGCCGGTTAATGAAATGGTTTAGTTCTGAGAGAGCATCGCTGATCGACAAAGTATCATCAATACAGATTGCAGCTCGCGCTTCAGGGCTTTGTTTCAACCACCACAGGATGGTATCGCCGTCAGGTGTAGCTCCTTGCTTCATAGCACTGTCTAGGCTGACAACCGCATAGAATTCTTGTCCGATGTCTCCGGTTTCTGGAGTGAAGAACACCGCGCCAATGGAAACGATCGGTGCATCCTTATTTTTCCCCATCGTCTCAAGGTCGATCATTAAGTTGTTCATCACTTCACCTCCTGCGGCGGTTCTGGTAGAGGCATCCAATTGATTACATCGCATTTAGGGATGCTGATATCATCACCAAGCCACCCTTGACCTTCAGACCAGCATTGCACGTAATACCCGTATTCTGTGTTCACTACGCACCACTGCGCGTCGTTCGGCATTCGATCACTACAGCTTATCCAACTATCCGGAGTTCCCGGATAGTTGCCATTTACATCGAAGTTTGGCTCTGCGTCCTGAACCAGGAGGATGTAACCATTCTTGGCAGTATCAAGTTCTAACGCCTCGGTGACGGTGCCGAAATAGCGATTACCTAAATCAGCATCACAAGTGCTTACATCAATGGAAACCTCCATGCCTTCGATTAATTCTGGCAAGTTGTAAGTTTGGCTTACAGGTTCTGCTCCCAGCGATGCCAGTGCAATCCGTGCCAGTTCCATTTGTTCGCCACGGGTAAGCCCGTTATCAAGCGGATTTTTAATGAATAATTCGATACGTTCTTTGGTAATAGTGGTCATAGCTATTTCACCTTAATCTCAACATTTCGCAGCTTTAGCTCTACTGGCAGGTCTGACTTTCCTGTTAATGCTAATGCGAGATTTTCTGGGGTAATGAGAGCAGTTATTGCTTTCCCCATTGCCAGACGAATAATTATTCGTATTTCGCGATCGTCACATGCTCCTGGTCGAACAATTGATATCTGTCCGTTCATCTCACTTTCCTTTGATGCGAATGCCAGCGGCACGGGAATCATTCCATCGCTTTACTTCTTCACGAATTACGTCAATGCATTCTTTCGAATCCATTAGGTAATCTTCATCAAAAAGCCTTTCCTGTTCGTTTTCTATCGCAACAATGATTGCTTCAACTAACTTTTGTGCCTGAGAACCACTTTCTAACTCTGCAATGCGCTTCTCTGCGGCTTCCAGCTTCTCGCGCATATCGTCAACGTACTCGACCAGAGATCCGCCAGCAGGAATTTCGCACTCCTCGACCAGTTGGAAGTAGATATCAGCTGCGGCCCGTGTGTTGCTATGCCTAGCGTCGCCCATCTCACCTTCACGAAGAGCATCGCGTTCGGCGGTAAGATTGGCTATTTTGCTGTCTTTGCCTTCAAGCTCAACGCGCAGCTTCCCTACCGTTAGCGCAATATCCTCGTTCTCCTGGTCACGGCGTTTGATGTATTGCTGGTTTCTTTCCCGTTCATCCAGCAGCGCCTGCACTACTTCAGGGTTGAAAGCTGCGATATAACGAGCGTTGTTCTCTGCGTTGTTCTGTCCATCAAAGCCGGTCCATTTGATAACGTCTTCACATCGTTTATCACCAGGTGTATGCACCGCATATGTACCAGTACCAGACGAAATAAATGCGACCCATTCACCCTGTGTTGCCAGTTGCGCCGCTTTACGCAGTGCCTGATAGTCAATCTTGCTCACTGGTTGCCTCCTTTGCGGATCTGCGCTGCGATGCACGAAAAAAAAGACTCCCGCGTATGACTGTTAAGAGCTGGCGCGAACGCTGCGTTAAGAACGGCAGCATCACAGCCGTCATCGATATAGAGCGCAATTTTTTTCTCCAGGCGTGCTTTGGCTTCCTGCAACTGCATACCCCGGCACGCACGTGGGATATACTCAGCAATTTGAGCGATAGATTTTTCGTTCTGTTTAAACATGCTTCACCTCGATCGGCTTGATGGTATCGATCAGCAGTCGGCGGCGAGTATTTTCTGCAAAGTGGCGGCGTCCGGTTTCTTTGTGGTAAAACTCGTTTTTTCCGACGACCCACATCCGCTTTGTCTGGTGCAGTTTTTTTACCTGCGGACCGTCTCGGGTGATAACAATTCCTGTATGAGTTTTTATCACGCTCATTTCTTATTCTCCGGTGCTTTTGGCATTACTGCCCAGTGAGTGATATTGACGTTTTCAAGGTCCCCGACCTGAAATGTCCACTGCCATTCTCCGGTTTCTTTTTGTCCCCAGGTGTACCAGAGGGAACGCCAGCCAATCAGCCAGCCTTCTCCGTTAGCATCAAATAACAGAACACTTTCATTTGCTGGCGGCAGTTCAGCTGACACTGGTATTATTTTGTTTTCCAGTGCCGCACATTTAGCTTCAAGCGCGTCGAATTTACGTACCAGGTACTCGGCATTTGTTTCGTTCACTTTCAGATCTCGCGGTACACATTTTCCGCGAAGAAACCCTTCCATTTCGAAAACATTCATGCGCATTTGCGTAACTCCGATAACTCGTTAAAACGTTCCATAAACATCCCGTAGGCATGGCCCGGTGCCAGTGGAATCACGTTGAACATCTCTGTTGCCGGGATGCCTTCCAGTACAGGCCAGAAAGAGCCATCATCAAGCCCGAGATCGCGGCGTTCGGTTGCCAGCATGATGAGATCGGCATATTTCACAGGTGTGCTCATAACCGGGGGTAACCCGTATTTCTCACGGATTACGGCATCTATTTTTTCTTCCATCCGTTTATAGTCAGGAAGAAGGCGTTTCAGTGGAGCGGGGATGTCCTGGCAATATGCTTCTGTTGCATCATGCATTAACGCTTCAAAAGCAAATTCCTGCGGTACCAGCTGGCTGCAAAGCACCGCATGCTGGGCGACACTGTAGAAGTGTGAAAGATGTCCTGCAAAGCGACAGATATTTGAAAGGGAAACCGCGATATCGTTAATAACGATGTCATCTTTATTTATCTTGTCATAATAAAAATGCTTCCCGGAAAAAGTTTTAATAAATGACATTTTGTTCTCCACGTATATGCGCTGCACCGCGCTGAATTCTGGTAAAAGGAAGCCCTCACCATCCGGTGATTATTGAGTTAATTACGTTTCCATAAATGCCCCCGCAGGGGCATTTGCAGTAATGAAATCAGGCGGTGAAAGTACCAATAAAGGTTTCTACTTTGCTGTCTTTGAATTTCTCAACAAGCAGATCACGAAATTCGTTAGCCATTTCTTCCTGCACCGCTTCCAGCTGAATAATGCGCAGAACCAGTACAGGACGATCGCCAGTGATAATGCTGAGGCGTAATTTAAATGGACGTTCTTCCAGACCTTCAAACGGAACGCATTTAAATTCAAATGCCACTGGCATAATATCTTTGGTCTTCGCTTCGACAGACTCCATCAGGGAGCGTTTGCCGCTGAAGTCATTATCTTCAAAATCAGCGGTCTGGTTTGCTTCAATCGTGATTTTACGGACAGCCGCAGCCGCTTTTGTTGCCTGAATAGCGTCACCATTAGCATCAAAGCCTACAAGGTAGTCGGCCCAGTCTTCAATCCATTCTGCCAGTGACTTCTGGGAGTTACGCTCGCCGTTAACAGACAACAGAGCAGAGAACGGTGCTGTCTTTTTCAGTTTGAGAGTGGCGGTGTTATCTGCGTGACCTGGTTCATCAATAGTACCCAGGTTAAGCACACTGACGGCACGCATATTATCAGCATCGATAAAGCAGCGGGTGCCTTCATCTGCAAGATCTTTAGAATAACGGGTAAAGTCATCGATGCTGGCAGTGGAAAGCGCACCACGGAAACGGAAGCGATTTAAATTAAATTTTTCCAGATCATGAATGCGGAAGTTCTCAGGCAATGCCACAGCATCGGCACCAATCTTACTGATAATTTCATTAACACCCTGAGCAGAAATAAGGGCATGGATTTGATTAATTGCGGTTGCGTCTAAGTTCTGAGACATAATAAGTCCTCACTATATTAAGATATTCAGTGATGAGATAAATAATCAGTTAATTAAGAACGATATTAATGACCTGCTGCGCGGAGTTTTCCGTCAGGCTCACCGGCAAGAGTCAGTAATTGTCCCTGGTCTTCCTGCAGAATAGTCAGGCGACCACCGCGATTGACATACATCGGCGTTTCGGTGGTGTCTTCTTCGGAAATTTTCCCGCGGTTAGTCGGGCGAACATATGAGAGTTTGTGTTTGATTTTCACACGGTTCTCATCAAACGGTTCGATTTCCAGGTTGAGCGAGACCTTACCTTTGGTTTTCGTGTTCATCACACCGGAAGCGACTTCACTGAGAACTGCGCCGATTTTGGTTTCAAATACGCCGCCGTCCAACTCCCCGATAAATGCCTGCACATCAGTACTGCGTTCGCTAGCCATTTTGCTGCTCCTAATCATATCGACCCTGCAAGGTCGGTTGGTTTCTCCACAAAACAGAGAAGAACACCTGCGGTGGCAGCCGCCCGGATGGATTGGGTTATGAGCCCGTCGTCCGGTGATGCTCTTCTCTGTTTTGTAAAAAGAGCGGTACCAGCCGGAAGCAAGTGTACAAACTGGTACCGCCAAAGCAGTGGCTGTTGTGGTGACCGGTGCTGATCTCCGGCTTGCGGTTATTTCAGACTCTCACGGGCGTTTAATTGCCCCGCCGAACAGCTCTTTTCCGCAATAGCTGCAATGTCTTTCGCGCATCAGCCTGCGCATTCACCACAACTCTAAAAACAAATGTAGGATATCCAACATGCGAGTGTCAAGAGTTTATGTTGGTTATCCTACATAAAAAGATAGGCTCATAAAAAAACCGGGGATACCCCGGTTTTGCGATAGTGAGGAAGATGTGTCAAAAATCCATTATTACTTGTTTGACAAGACCAACTATTCTGCAGTTCTCACCGCATTCAATAGTTTTATAGTTAGGATTTAGTGGGACGAGATACCTGTTCGGCCAGTCCTCAACAAATTTTTTGAGTGTCGCTTCTTGCCCACCATTGATATGGGCAACAACGATTTTTCCGTTAATACACTCTGTATCAATAATATCTGGCTCTACGATAACGATAGAACCTTCTGGTATCGATGGTGAGCCGAGGGGATTGGTCATTGAATCACCACGGACCCGTAGTGCAAATGCCATTTCTGATACAAGGGCGGTAGTATAAACCCACTCTTCAGCATCTTCTTTCCTGACACCAGGCTCCGTCATTGTCCATGAACCCGCCTGAACCCACGAGATGAGGGGGACTTTTTTAACTGCGAATATTTCAGGTTTTAGATTTATCTTTGGTTCAGGCGAGCCTTTTCCGCTAACAAGCCACAGAGGATCGCATTTAAGTGCGTTGGCTAGGGCTTGAAGGTTGGCTCCATTTGGTTGGTAGTCGTCCTTTTCCCATCCAGTAACCGTGACACGGTTCACACCAGTCAAATCAGCCAGTGCTTGTTGTGTCAGGTTCAGTTCTTTTCGCCTTTGGCGAATACGATCACTCATGTTCATCATGTAGGCAATCCTACCACATGCCCATGTAGGATTCTTGACATTGGCATGTTGGATATCCTACATTTCTGCTTAACGTAATTTAACGGGAGACAGAAATGCGGAAATCCGACGTGATTAATTATTTCGGCGGAGTTTGTAAAACCGCCGAAGCCCTAGGTATTAAGCATCCGTCTGTTTCAGAGTGGCCTGAGATTATTCCTGAAGGCCGAGCGTACCAGTTAGAAAAAATTACTAACGGGAAACTGAAAGTTGACGTGTCTTTATATCAAAAGACTAACAGTGCTGCGGCATAAAAACACCACAGAAATGAGGAATTAACCGTGGGTAAAGAACCTGAATGGAAAGTTGATAAACAACCAGCATGGCTGGTGGCAGCAATACGAAGAACGATTGCTGATTTACCTCATGGCTATGAGGAAGCAGCAGAAATTCTTGGTTTGTATAAATCTGATGATATCACCCCAGCAAAAGATCAATTGCATAACAGACTGCGTAGCGGTGGGGATCAAATTTTTCCACTTGAGTGGGCCATGGTTTTACAGGATGCCAGTGGTACCAGGCATGTAACAGATGCAATAGCCCGTCGTAGTAATGGGGTGTTTGTGCCGCTGGTGGTCATTGATGACATTGACAATGGTGACATTAATCAGCGGCTGATGGAGTCAATAGAATGGATTGGCAAGCATTCCCAGTACTTACGCAAGGCAACTGCTGATGGAGTTATTGACCAGGCTGAGCGTGAGCAAATCGAAGAGAACAGCTACCAAGTAATGGCGAAGTGGCAGGAGCATTTAACACTGTTATTTCGTGTTTTTTGTGCGCCGGAAAAGAGTAACGCCCGCGAGTGTGCAGCTCCGGGCGTCGTGGCGTCGATTGCTTCTGGTTGTGGAGAAACTAACGCATGAACAGTTTAACAACACACTACCGTCGCTCGCAACTGATTGCGCTTCCTGTACCGGGTGGAAAAGCGAAGGTGGAGTATTGCTATGCAGTGAATGTACCAGGTGACAGGGAAATTGTAACCCACAGCTTTGCAGAGTGGGCTGTGGGTGATTTCAACCGGCAGAAGGAGACAGTCCTTTGCGACAAGTTAACCGCTGGTTCAAAGATCACTACGGAGTGCCCGTCAGAGTCATTCGTTGGGAGCCGGAAACACAACGGGTTATCTACCTCCGTGAAGGCTATGAACATGAATGCTTCAGTCCGCTCGAACAGTTTCGTCGTAAATTCAGGGAAATAGAGGTCGGTCATGAGCCTGTTAATGACATCCCAGCCCATTGTGATAAATCGTGATCTTGCATGCCGTATTGGTCTGAATGAGGCAATTGTGTTGCAGCAGCTTCATTACTGGCTGAATGAAACGAATTCAGGCACTGAGCATGGCGGAATTCGCTGGGTTTATAACACGACAGAACAGTGGCTGGAGCAGTTTCCGTTCTGGTCAGAGTCCACTCTGAAACGCACATTTGCAAGCCTGAAATCACTTGGGGTTTTGCGTCGCGAGCAACTCAATAAATCGAAGCGTGACATGACCAACTTCTACACGATCAACTATGAAAGTGAGCTTTTAGAAGAGGTCAAAGTGAACGAGTCCATCAGGTCAAAATGCACTTCTCCATCGGGTCAAAGTGACCTGATGGATGGGCGCAAAATGACACGATCCATTGGTTCAAAACGACACGCTGTCATCGGGTCAAAATGGCCCAATGATCTTACAGAGAATACAACAGAGATTACTACAGAGAATAAAACCTCTTCTCGTCCGGACGCTTCGCAACCGGACACGCAGACGGCTGAACAGGATTTTTTAACTCGCCATCCTGATGCGGTTGTATTCAGCCCTAAAAAGCGCCAGTGGGGAACGCAGGATGATTTGACCTGCGCACAGTGGCTCTGGAAAAAAATCATCGCCCTGTACGAGCAGGCCGCCGAATATGACGGCGAGGTGGTTCGTCCAAAAGAACCGAACTGGACAGCCTGGGCAAACGAAATTCGCCTGATGTGTGTGCAGGATGGTCGTACTCACAAACAAATCTGCGAGATGTACAGCCGCGTCAGCCGCGATCCGTTCTGGTGCCGTAACGTGCTCAGCCCGTCGAAGTTGCGGGAAAAATGGGATGAGCTTTCCCTGCGCTTATCGCCGTCCGTCAGCACGCACACAGAAAAACGCGAAGACCCGTACTTCAAAGCCAGTTACGACAATGTGGACTACAGCCAGATCCCGGCAGGATTCAGGGGGTGAGCATGAGTCTTTTGAATGACGTTCAGAAATTCATTGAAGCCCATCCGGGCTGTACTTCCGGAGACATTGCGGATGCTTTTGCAGGTTACTCACGGCAGCGCGTTCTGCAGTCAGCAAGCAAGTTACGTCAGAGTGGGCGTGTGGCTCACCGTTGTGAAGGAGATACACGCAGACATTTCCCGCGCCTGACTGAGAGAGCGCAGGAGCCGGAACCACAACCAGTTCGTGAAACCAGACCTGTGCGCAATTTCTATGTCGGCACTAACGATCCATGGGTGATTTTGTGCCTGACCCGCCAGGCGGAAGAACTGGAGTCAAGGGGCTTATACCGTCGTGCTGCAACCGTGTGGATGGCGGCATTCCGTGAAAGCCACTCCCAGCCAGAACGAAACAATTTTCTGGCACGTCGTGAGCGGTGCTTACGGAAAAGCAGCAAGCGCGCTGCATCGGGTGAAGAGTGGTATCTGTCAGGGAATTACGTGGGGGCTTAATGAGTAATAAATATTGCCGGGCGCTGGTGGAACTGCGGAACAAACCAGCCCATGAACTGAAGGAAGTGGGCGATCAGTGGCGCACGCCGGATAACATTTTCTGGGGAATTAACACCCTGTTTGGTCCGTTTGTTCTGGATCTGTTCACTGACGGTGATAACGCCAAATGTGCCGCGTATTACACGGCGGAAGACAACGCGCTGGCACATGACTGGTCAGAACGTCTTGCGGAGCTTAAAGGTGCTGCCTTTGGTAATCCCCCATACAGCCGCGCCAGTCAGCATGAGGGGCAATACATCACCGGCATGCGTTACATCATGAAGCATGCCAGTG
>SKEZ01001816.1_pt1 | contig 10833 bp, 12 predicted proteins | sample 4843881 | NCBI WGS metagenome assembly SKEZ01 (sample SAMN11008796, study PRJNA524170) | human gut metagenome | isolation source: fecal sample from pouch patient p1, p46 | place: Israel: Tel-Aviv | reverse complement strand
TATCTATATTATCAATTATTGATTTTGGAATTTTTGGGGTATAGAAGCTATTAATACTTTTTAAATCTGTAATAGGTAATGTCTGATCCTCATCTTCTGATTTGAATGATAATCGTCCTTTACAATAATCGTGATAAACTGTCATGATATCACTAATTAATGCTTGTGCGCTATTAGTACTTAAATCATCGAATTTATGTACTGTTTTACTTTTGGCAAAAGTAGCACCAAGTAAACTCTTTTCTAAAGATGTTTTTTCTTTTGATGTTTCATCACAAAAATAGAATAAAGATTTTATATTATTCTTTCTTGCAGCATTAATTTCATTTTGAACACCTTGTGAAACACCATCTGCATTATCTATTAAAAAGATACCTACATCACTATCTTCTAATGACCAAATATAGTGTTTTTCCGCAGGTAATGTTGAAGCGGGTTCATCTTCAAATAAATATACTTCTGCTAATTGAGTATCTTCAATCTTCTTTTTAAGTGCATTACGGACTCTGTCATATTTTCCGTTATCTCCACAAATTGAGCTAATGAAAACTCTTAACTTACGGGAAGGTAGAATGCTTTTTTCAAAATCATATTGTTGTCCTTCATCTGTATATTCCCATTGTACTCCACCAAAAGGTGTGCTTATTCCATTAAGTCTAATTCCCATTTTGTTTTTCTCCTTATGCTTTAGTTGAAAGATATATCTGTTCATAAATATTATACAGTATAGAAAATATTTTTTAAGTTTTGGTAAGGCTTGGGCCATGATTTTGATCAAATAGAAAGCTAATAAAGTTATTAAAGATTTTTAGATTCATGTTCAAATAGACCCTTAATATATTATTAATCAGCATGAAAATATATCTATTTTTAAAAGACTGTTTTTGTTTATATAGTCGGATTTTGGAAAACTTTCAACAGTAACATAAGTGTATTCTCTCAATAAAATACCGATAAAACGGCATTCTGCTGTACGACCACTAGTTATCATTTTCAAGAATGATTTCCAACAATTAAATGGATTCCTGTAAATTGTCGTTTTTATAATAGATGTTTGAGATGATCATGTGAGTGCTATAGCTAATGGATAGTTATATGTAGAAAGCATTGACAGGGAGAACCACCAAAAGCTTTTATAGATTTAACTGTCATTGTTTGGTATGCATTTAATGTTTATATTTATAGTTATGTGTTTATTGTTTAATGATTGACTGTTTATTGATTTGAAGTGTAATCTAATGTTAGAGAACAGAAGCCAAGAAGCTTTTAGCGAGGTATGATGTGCACATGTGCAGGTTATATCTCGATTTCGAAATATGGAAATACCATAAAGCTGAGAAAACTTAGAAAAAAATCGTTTAAAGCCTGGCGATAGTATTATCTTCTTGTTTGGGAAACATAATGATGTGGTTGAAGCAATCTGATTAAAAAGTATTGATTATTTATTTTTATACTGTACAATAGTGAGTAACAGAAATGGTTGCTTACGAGGCGACTAGTGAAAACCTTCTTTCTATTGATTAGATTGGAGGTTTTTATTTTATATATCTAGTGAGCTAATGTTTAGATCTTCCTACACAAAGATTAAATCCATTGGTGCATGATCAAATAATTATTTTAGAGAGAGGTTTTGAGGAACGTGAAATTATGAATATTGTAAATGGTAATAATGAAACATATGACATAAACATACCTTTTGTAAGAGATGCGATTTTGTATTATACGATACAACAATATTTTAATAATAATGATAAAAAGACTTGTGAGTTTATTCATCAAATTGGAGAAACTTATGGTTTTAGTTTTCAAAATGGATTGAAAATGAATATTCCGTTATTATCTAAATTACTTAATACTATAGATAAAGAATTTTATGCTCGTTATGGAATGGTAAAGAAAAGTTTCGCTAATTTAACTAATGATGTGATATTAGTAAAAAAAGGGGATCAAGCTTATTCTAAACTATTAGCTACAACGAAAGAAGCTCCACCTTATCTGTTTTTAAAAGGAAATGTTCACTTGCTAGAAGAAAAATCTGTTTGCGTTGTTGGTAGTAGAAATGCTAGTGAAGAATCAATGAAAAAAAACAGAGCGTATTGTTAAATCTCTTGTTAAAAGAAATATCGTCGTAAATGCTGGACTTGTTAGAGGTATTGATACAGCGACTCATACTGCTGCATTAGCCAATGGTGGAAGAACAATAGCTGTCATTGGTACACCAATCAACCGGTATTATCCTAAAGAGAATAAGGATTTACAAATTCAAATTGAAAAGAATGGGTTGGTGGTATCTCAATTTCCACCATGTAATGCTGTTAATAGATGGAATTTTCCAACACGTAATGGAGTTATGAGTGGTCTTTCACTCGCAACTATCATCATGGAAGCAGGTGAATCGAGTGGTGCACTGAAACAAGCAGATTACGCATTAAAACAAGGTAGAGATGTATTGATTCCACAATCTGCAATCGATAATACTTTAATTCAATGGCCAAAAAAATATGTTAGTAAAGGTGCTCATGTATTTAAAACATTAAAAGAAGTTCTACAGATTCTAAACAGAAACAAATTAATTTTAAACAAGTTCGATGATGAGATTGTAGTAAGTACTTTTGAAATGGATTGATTGGATGAACATTATTAGTGCTGGGTAATACTCTTTATAAATAACTTTTGGGGTATTCGTTAGTTTACGAATACAAAATTAATTAAGGAGGACCCCAAGAATGAGAGATGTTTATGATGTTGCTAAATACTTTATTAAAAATGATGCAGATTCTTTTCCAAATACATATGAAGGAAATATGAAGCTTCAAAGTTTGCTTGTATTTGCTAATATGATCAATGTTGCAAAGAATGGACATGTCCAAAATGTCATTCAAATCATAACAGAGATGTTAATACATCCATCAATATATTGATGCAAGGCATTTTAGCAAATTAAACATAAATAAAAAAAAGAACCGCAGGAATTGTGGGGATAGCTTGGTAAGAAAGTTTTCAAAAGAAGCCTGTTACCAAGAATCTTGTCACTGCAGTGATGAGAGGTTTAAAAAAAGCAAAGGAATCTGCAAAAATAGATTCCTTAAACCAGGGAAAATCCCTGTCGAAGAATGGAACACCAGTTGCTTTTCTTGTAGAGAAAACGGACTACAGTAACGGTCTTCTTTTCTTCATTAATAGTATAAAAGGCAAGATAATTATTGATTATTATAAAACGAATTTCCCAACTGGCTAAAACTGGATCATCGACAATACGGAACTTTTGAGGAAAATCTGATAATGTTCCTATCTGCTTTGTGACAGTATCTAACAGATTGTCAGCAGCTTGAGGATTTTTTAGCATAAATTCGATGTAATCCACAGCACGCATAATATCATGCTCTGCAGTTGATGTGATATGAAGCTGATAACTCATCGTGTTCGACGACTCCTGATATCTGCCATAGCTTTAGAGAAAGGTTGGGTATTACCTGATGCAACATCATCCATTCCTTCCTTAATTTGGCTGTATAGCTCAAAGCGGCTGGTAAGATCTTCGTAGGCTTCAATACTCATAACTGCAAGGTCGCCTTTTCCATTTTTCGTAATAAAAACTGGTTCTGGATAATTATGACAAAATGTAGAAATTTCATTGTAATTGTTCCTTAAATCAGCACTTGATTTGATTTTCGGCATAAAAGCACCTCCTTATTCATAACAAAATTATACACATATTTTGTTATGAACTCAATGGAGTTACTAAAAGTGTTGGCACAATTAAATCTTAGTATGTCAATGAAAATGACCTTTCTTTAAGGAAAGGAAGTGTCAACTTTACAAAATTTAAAATTAATACTGATTGAGCAAACAACGGAATAGTTGAGCTTTGTTGATGAACGGCACATATAACACAAAGCTAAATTAATGAAAACTTCCAATAAAAATAGTGCCTAAGAAACTGAAAGGTGGTCTATCTCATGATTGAAAAAAAGGAATTAACATTTGTGGTATTCGTTCTTCATGCTCTTGGCCAACATTGGAATATGACAACGCCTGAAGTGTATGACATATTGAATTCAACTGGAATATTAGATGATTACATTATTAAATTCTATGATGTTTTGCATACGTTAGGAAAAGAAAATTTGGTTGAAGATATTACAGAGTTTGTTAGAGAAAAGGGAATAGACGTGTAGTTGTAACATAAAATGAGTTTTGTGTTCATTTTTAACTGTTTAATCAAAATTGTATCCACTACGAAAATTATAATAAACACTAGTCTTTTCTAATATTCCATATGGATCATCAATGATTTTAAATACATTAGTAGGATAGAAGTAGCAACTATAAGAATCATCCATGACTAAAAGAAGTCCATTTTTATCTCTACCAATTACTTTATATTCTTTTCCAAATGTGATTCCACAAATTAAATGATCATATTTATGTGTTATACATTGGACAGTGGCTTCATAATTGTTTAGAAGATTGCCTTCATCACTTATAATTTCGAAATCTTCTAAATGATTAAAATCGGTAATCGTACTATCATTACCTCTTACATGTAGGCTAGTACGTTCGCCTTCCCAATATTCGATAAAGTAGGCTTCATACAGTTTGCCTTTAGTAAATTTGCAACTTGATTTTGCGTTGTATCTTACAACAGCTGGTTTATTAAAGTTTATATTGTTCATATCTTTAAATGTATTATAAGGTCGATTGTATTTTCAAAGAGTATTGTTGTATTTTACTTTTAAGTTATTTGGTAGAAAAGAAACTAAGACTTTATTTAATTAAGCTCTTATTAGAAACTTAGTATACTTGATTGGTAAAAATGAGGTGTTAAAGGTGAATTTGATTCGTATTATACTTATTCTTTTAGTAAGTATTGGAATTCCTTGTACATTCTCCAAAACAAGGAAGCTACAAAGAGTTTCTCTTGGCTTAATTACATTGGCATTCTTGATTCAAACGGTACAGTCTGCTTTGCAGCATGATTTGGAAGAAACCGCATTAACAGGTATATTGGCAATTCTCTACTATTTTGTATATATCCGTGCATCTAAGACTACTTTAAGATCGGATTACGATGATATTGAGTAAGATGTTTGTTTTAATGATTGACTGTCTATTGGATTGAAGTGTAAACTAACATTAGGAACAAAAGCTAAGAAGCTTTTAGCGAGGTATGATGTGCATCTATGCAGGTTATGCCTCGATTTTTGATTTTGAGAATCTGAAAATAAAAAAACCAGCCTCTGCGTACAGAAGCTGGGCGTGCACCTCTTGCGTCACCTTCGTCCTAATTAATATACCATATTTTCTTAATTGTGCAACTCACTATATATTCTTCGAATCAATTGTGTTAATAATATTATTGATAATAAATGTTTGGGGAATTACTGACTAAATGAAAGGGAACCTATTATGTATGATCAAGAGAAAATTAAAAAGATGAAGAATCATGAACTTGCTATGGAAGCGTATTTCTATGCATATAATCATAAATTATTTGGTGGCGCAAATCAAAAAAAGGCTGTTAAATGTTATGAGCAGATTATTCTTGTTCTGGATCAGGATGAAAGAATGAATCTTCCATTTATATCTACATATGGAAGGTGCTATGTGGCAACGGAAAAGCGTTTGATAAAATGCACTAAGAAAATGTTTGGATATAAAATTGAAGAACGGAATTGGAATGAAATTAAGCATATATTCTACAATAGTACTGCATCAAGAGGTGCTTTAATATTGGATACGGTTTATGGTGAAGCTAAAATTGGAGTTCATAGAGATGGTGCAGGCTATGCATGTGAAGTGTTGAGAAAATTAAAGGAAGCCGCCAAATAAATGTACCATTGTTTTGAGGTGGTATAAGAGTATTGGAATTTCTCTTTAAATCTTTTGGCTTGCGATTAAAGGGTTTCAATTTCTTTGAAAGATATGTTTTATGCATATCTTTTTTTATTGACTAAATAGTTAAGTAGGTATATAGTTAAGCTACTTAAATAAATTGGAGGTTCTTATGAAAGTTCAAGATGAAGTACTAGACTTATTGTTTGATCTAACATATAAAGTCACGAACTTTGTTCGAAATAACCGTCATTGTAAAGATGGGCCTAGAATCAAAGATGTGATGTTGTTTAAAACGATTTATAAAGCAGAGAATCATCAGATCACAATGAGTGAACTGGCAAATATTCTCGGTGTATCTCCAGCAGCTGTATCGCAGATGATTGCTGGATTTGAAAAGAAGGGTCTGCTTCAAAGGGTGCATTCGAATACGGATCGTAGAACGGTCTATATTCAAATTGTTCCAGAGGCAATCGACATGTTTCAAAAGCGTATGGATTCCCATATAGCTAATGTATATCATTATTTAGATTATCTTGGGACATCTGACTGTGAGCATTTAAGAGATATTTTAAAAAAGACAGCTCATTATATGGAGGAAAATAAAGAATGACAAAGATTATGAAATATTTAAAGCCATATTGGCTATCCATTGTCCTTGCCCTTGGTTTGTTGTTTGGTCAAGCCACATGCGAACTGACAATGCCGGATTATATGCAAAATATTGTCAATACAGGCATTCAAAATGGAGGTATTGAAAGTGGTGTCTATGAACAGGTTCGTGAAAGTACATTCAATTCGTATGTAATGTTCGCAACCGATTCCGAAAAAGATTTAATGACATCTTCTTATAAGCTGGTTACACCAAGTAAGGCAACTAAGGAAGAAAAAACAAAAATTCCAGCTTTGAAAACAGAAAATGTATATCTGTTAAAAGATATCAGTGAAGAAAAGGAAGAAAAGCTTTCTTCCACTTTGACTCTACTTCAAATGACAATGGTAGAAGTGAGTAAGGATGCTAAAGAAAACAATGTACAAATTCCTCAACTACTGATGATGAATGGTATAGATACATATAGAAAAGCTGCAAAATCCGAGATTTCTAAACTCGGCGATTCGACAGTCACAAGCATGAGCTCACAATTTTTAAAGAAAGAATATACAGATCTAGGTATGGATATGGAAAAGATCCAACAAGACTATATTATCTATTCAGGACTTAAGATGTTAGGTTATGCCTTAGGAAGTGCTGTATGTGCAATTCTTGTAGGATTCTTGGCAAGTCGTATTGCGGCAGGCTTCTCTAAAGATTTGCGTGAAGCCGTATTTGAAAAAGTGACGCATTTCTCGAATGAAAATCTAAATACATTTAGTACATCGAGTTTGATTACACGTACCACAAATGATATTCAACAACTACAGATGACGGTGGCAATGTTTTTAAGAATTGTCATGTATGCACCTATTATTGGTGTTGGAGCCATACTACACGTCATTGAATCTGGAGCCAATATGACTTGGATTCTCGCTTTATGTGTCGTGATTATTTTAAGCGTTGTATTTATGATCTTTATGATTGTCATGCCAAAATTTAAGATCATGCAGAAAATGATCGATAAGATGAATAGTGTTGTACGAGAATTATTAGATGGAATGTTAGTGATTCGTGCGTTCAACAATGAGCATCTTGAAGAAGCTAAATTTGATAAAGCCAATAAAGACATTACTTCTATTTCTTTATTTACAACACGAGCTATGGCGTTTATGATGCCAATCATGATGTTTTTAATGAATGGTACCACACTTATGATTCTATGGCTTGGATCCAAACAAGTGGATGCCGGCATCATTCAAGTTGGTAGTATCATGGCCTTTATGCAGTATGCGATGCAAGTCATTATGGCCTTCTTAATGATTACCATGGTTGCGATTATGCTTCCCCGTGCCAATGTCAGTGCTTTACGTATTCATGAAGTATTAAGCAGTGATATTACGGTTAAAGATAAGGAAAAGACTTGTGATTTCTCATCCAATATGCGAGGTGTTGTATCCTTTAAAAACGTATCTTTTCGATATCCAGGTGCCGATGAAGATGTTTTAAGCCATATTAGCTTTGAGACGAAGCCAGGAGAAACGACTGCCTTTATTGGAAGTACAGGATCTGGTAAGTCGACATTGATCAACTTAGTACCAAGATTCTATGATGTGACAAGTGGATCTATTTGTGTGGATGGTGTTGACATTCGAGATGTCAAACAAGCGGATTTAAGAAGTCGCATTGGCTATGTTCCACAAAAAGGTATGTTACTATCGGGAGATATTGAATCCAACTTATTATATTCAAAGAAAGATGCCAATGCAAAAGACATCGAGTCTGCTTTAGCTATTTCTCAAAGTACGGAGTTTGTTTCTAAAAAACCAGAAGGCATCCACTCCGAAATTAGTCAGGGTGGTACAAACGTATCGGGTGGACAAAGACAAAGACTATCGATTGCGCGTGCCATTGTGCGTAAGCCTGAAATCTATATTTTTGATGATAGCTTTAGTGCTTTAGACTTTAAAACGGATGCCAAACTTAGAGAAGCTTTAGCTGCTTCTTGTAAAGAAACGAAGAGTACGGTACTCCTTGTAGCCCAGCGTATTTCAAGTATTTTACATGCCGATCAAATCATTGTACTGGATGAAGGAAAAATGGTTGGAAAAGGAACACATGCTGAATTGATGGAATCTTGTGATGTGTATCAACAAATCGCATCGAGCCAGTTGACAAAGGAGGAACTTGCCAATGTCTAATCAGAAACAAAACAATCGTCCAAGAGGTCCAATGGGCCGTGGTATGCGTGGTGGCGGCGAAAAGGCAAAAGATTTCAAAGGTACAATGAAGAAGTTGTTCAACTATATCAAACCTTTTAAATTTACTTTCCTAATTGGAATTCTTTGTGCCGTTGTCTCCGTATGTATTATGGTCATTGGACCTAAGATTCAAGGAAATATTATTACAGAAATAGCCGAAGGCTTTATGAATAAAGTACAAGGCAAGGGTGGCATTGATTTTGATGCGATCAAAAAGACGTGTGCCTTATTATTAGCTATCTATGCCATGAGTACAGCCTTCTCGTATCTTCAAGGCTGGTTGATGAGTGGTGTATCCAATAAAATGGGATATCAGCTTCGTAAGGAAATGAATCAAAAGATTGATAAACTTCCACTATCTTACTTTGATAAAAACAGTCATGGAGACATTTTGTCTCGCTTTACTAATGATGTAGATACGCTAGTTCAATCTTTAAACCAATCTCTATCCACGATGGTATCAAGCATTGTACAAATCATTGGCTTTCTAGTGATGATGTTAAGTATTTCTTGGAAAATGACATTAATGGCTCTTGTAGTGATTCCATTTAGTATGATTTTAGTGATGGTAGTTGTGAAAAAGAGTCAACGCTACTTTAAGGCGCAACAAAAATCATTAGGTTTAGTCAATGGACATATTGAAGAGATGTATGCAGCACATACAATTGTGAAAGCTTTTAATGGGGAAGAAGATTCTTTAAAATCGTTTAAAGACTATAATAATCAATTGTATACAAGTGCATGGAAATCCCAATTCTTGTCTGGTTTAATGATGCCATTGACAAACTTGATTGGTAATATTGGCTATGTCGGCGTATGTATTCTAGGCGGTTATTTAACGATTCATGGTGAAATTGCCGTGGGTGATATTCAATCGTTTATTACGTATACACGTAACTTTACGCAACCAATCTCACAAATCTCACAATCGATGAATATGTTACAGAGTACGGCAGCTGCTGCAGAGCGTGTCTTTGAATTCTTGGCAAGTGAAGAAGAGGTTGCTGAAGTACAAAATCCAGTTGTATTCGAAGATGTACAAGGCCAAGTAACTTTTGAGAATGTATGTTTTGGATATGATCCAAGTAAGATTGTCATTAACGATTTTTCGATGTATATCAAGCCAGGTCAAACAACCGCTATTGTAGGGCCTACAGGTGCAGGTAAAACAACGATTGTCAAATTATTGATGCGTTTCTATGAATTAAATGCAGGCGCTATTTATATTGATGGCCATAATATTACGGACTACACAAGAAGTGATTTACGTAATATGGTCGGTATGGTATTACAAGATGCTTGGCTGTTTGAGGGAAGCATTCTAGAAAACTTACGATTTGGAAGACCCAACGCAACTGATGAAGAGGTCATGAAAGCTGCCAAAGCTGCGCATGTCGATCATTTTATTCGTACATTAGATCATGGCTATGATACTGTACTAAATGAAGCTTCTAGTAATATCAGTCAAGGACAACGACAATTATTAACGATTGCCCGTGCCTTCTTGGCAGATCCTAAAATCTTGATTTTAGATGAGGCGACAAGCAGTGTGGATACACGTACAGAAGTCTTGATTCAAAAGGGAATGGATGAGTTAATGAAGGGTCGTACAAGCTTTGTGATTGCGCACCGCCTATCTACGATTCGTGATGCGGATAATATTATCGTTATGGATCATGGTGACATTGTCGAAGTGGGAAGCCATGATGAATTGATGAAACGTAATGGTTTCTATACGAAGTTATATAATGCTCAATTTGAAGAGGCTTAAGCTATGCGTAAGATTATAGTGGATTTGAATGTAGTAAAAGATAACGAATTTTCAATGATGTATGAAATGTTTGGATTAGACGTACAAAATAAATCGTATGAAGATTTTGAAAGAAGAATGCTTCAAATGTCGATTGAGACAATTATTGAAGTAAAGAATCGAGAACAGAATCTAAAATCTTGTTCAAAATGGATCTTTGTCTTAGAGGATATTCAACAAAAGAGTGATTGTATGTATTGTATCTGGGGTGAGTAGTGGTATTATATATACACCATAAAGGCGAGGAAATCTTAAAGCGCAATGATGCCATCGCCACCCTGAGCCCTTTTAAAAAAAGCAATACAGGGACAAGAATCATCCAAAAGAGACACTTC
>SKEZ01001810.1_pt1 | contig 10863 bp, 11 predicted proteins | sample 4843881 | NCBI WGS metagenome assembly SKEZ01 (sample SAMN11008796, study PRJNA524170) | human gut metagenome | isolation source: fecal sample from pouch patient p1, p46 | place: Israel: Tel-Aviv | reverse complement strand
GGCAAATGCCGGAAACCCAAAGAAGCCTATTTCCCGGAGGGCAAGACCTTTTTCGGGCGTGACCGCCACCCGTCAGAGTGCGACTGCCAGCGGGCAGCCCGTAAGGAACGGGAAGCCGCCGAGAAGCGGCGCAGCCACCTTGAAACGGTGGAACGGCTGAAACGGCAGGGCTTTACAGACAAGACCATGCAGGACTGGACATTTGCCAACGATAACGGCAGCTGCCCGCAGATGAAGAACGCCGCCGGATATGTGGCACGCTGGGAACAGATAAAGGACGGGAACTACGGGCTGCTCTTGTGGGGCAGGGTAGGCACTGGGAAAAGCTATTTTGCCGGGTGTATTGCAAACGCCCTCATGGAGCAGGAAGTCCCGGTGTGCATGACAAACTTTGCAGCAATATTAAACGACCTTGCCGCCAGCTTTGCGGGCAGGAACGAATATATTTCCCGCCTTTGCAGCTTCCCCCTGCTCATCATTGACGATTTTGGAATGGAGCGTGGCACAGAATACGGTCTGGAACAGGTCTACAATGTGATTGACAGCCGCTACCGGAGCAGGAAGCCGCTGATTGTGACGACCAACCTCACGCTGGAGGAATTGCAGCACCCGGAGGACACCGCCCACGCCCGGATTTATGACCGCCTGCTTGAAATGTGTTCCCCTCTCTGCTTTACCGGGGAGAATTTGAGGAAAGCCGCCGCACAGGGAAAAATGGAACAGCTGAAACGGCTGCTTGCCGGAAAGGAGATTTGCCTATGACCGACACCCAGAGAAACAAACGCCCTGCCCGCCGCCCGGACTGCGTGACCGAAACGAGGATAGGCAACACAATCCTTGTGGTGTCTGGCTTTTTCAAGGAGGGGGCGACCGACACCGCCGCTGACAAGATGATGAAAGTGCTGGAAGCAGAAGCCGCCGCCGGATATTTGACCTGTGATAAGCCTGATTGAAAAACCGTCATTTTTACCGACCGTAAAGAAGCAGATTTGACGCTTTTGCCGCTATACAGACAGCCGCCCCATGTGGTACAATCAAGGTACGGAATAGTGGGGCTGGCTGTCGGAAACGGAGGAATTTATGTTAAGACAGACCACCCAGCAACTCATTACCGCCCTTTACCCAAGACTGTCCCATGAGGACGAGCTGCAAGGCGAGAGCAATTCCATTTCCAACCAAAAGAGGATTTTGGAAACCTATGCCAAACAGAATGGATTTTCTAATCTGCGCTGGTACACCGACGACGGTTATTCCGGTGCGAACTTTCAAAGACCCGGATTTCAAGCCATGCTTGCAGACATTGAAGCAGGGAAAGTCGGGACAGTTATCGTCAAGGATATGTCGAGGTTAGGGCGAAACTACTTACAGGTGGGAATGTACACAGAAATGATTTTCCCACAGAAAGGTGTCCGCTTCATCGCTATCAATGACGGAGTGGACAGCGCACAGGGGGAAAATGATTTTGCCCCGCTGCGGAACATTTTTAACGAATGGCTGGTGAGAGATACGAGCAAGAAAATCAAGGCAGTAAAACGCTCTAAGGGCATGAGCGGAAAGCCCATCACAAGCAAGCCCGTCTATGGCTACCTCATGGACGAGGACGAAAACTTTATCATTGACGAGGAAGCCGCCCCGGTGGTACGGCAGATTTACAGCCTTTGCCTTGCCGGGAACGGTCCGACCAAGATAGCCCGTATGCTGACCGAGCAGCAAATCCCCACGCCGGGGACGCTGGAATACCGCAGGACGGGCAGCACCCGCCGCTACCACCCCGGCTATGAGTGCAAGTGGGCGACCAATACCGTGGTTCATCTGCTGGAAAACCGGGAATATACGGGCTGTCTGGTAAACTTTAAGACCGAGAAGCCGTCCTACAAGCTGAAACACAGCATAGAAAATCCCCCGGAAAAGCAGGCGGTTTTTGAGAACCACCATGAGCCTATCATTGACCGGGAAACGTGGGAACGGGTGCAGGAGTTACGCAAGCAGCGCAAACGCCCCAACCGTTATGACGAGGGCACTGAAAAAGTAGATAATACTGCCTATATTTGATACAATGTGTATATCAAATATAGGTGGTGTTTTTATGATCGAACAACAGCAGAAATTGGTGCTAAGTCCATACATGGAAATATATGAATTAGTAATCCCGAAAGATAATCTTCTTCGACAAATAAAAGAATTGGTTGATTTTAGCTTTATTTATGAGGAACTGCTTGATAAATATTGTCTGGATAACGGACGGAACGCAGTTCCACCTATTCGGATGTTTAAGTATCTGCTTTTAAAATCAATTTATGATTTATCTGATGTTGATGTTGTAGAACGTTCTAAATATGATATGTCTTTTAAATATTTTCTGGACATGGCACCAGAAGACGAGGTCATAAACCCTAGTTCATTAACTAAGTTTCGCAAGCTGCGCTTAAAAGATATGAACCTTTTGGATATGCTAATTGCAAAAACGGTTCAGATTGCATTGGATAAAGGAATCATAAAATCAAAATCTATTATTGTGGATGCCACTCATACAAAATCAAGATATAACCAGAAAAAACCGCGTGAGGCACTTCAGGATCAGTCTAAGAAACTACGGCGTACTATCTATGAAATAGATGAAACAATGAAAAACAAATTCCCCAATAAAAACATCGAAGATTCTTTAGAAAAAGAATTAGAATACTGTAAACAGCTTATCTCAGTCATCAAGGGAAACGAAGAATTATGCAATTATCCGAAAGTACAGGAGAAATTAAATCTGTTGGAAGAATCTGTAAGTAATGATATGGAACATCTGGAAACCTCAAAGGATGGAGATGCAAAAATCGGTCATAAAACAGCCGATACATCTTTCTTTGGATATAAGACTCATATCGCCATGACAGAAGAACGGATCATTACGGCAGCAACTGTTACCAGCGGAGAAAAAACAGACGGAAAAGAATTGCCGGCATTGATTCAGAAAAGCCGAGAAGCGGGGATGGAAATTGAAACCGTAATTGGAGACAAAGCGTATTCAAGCAAAGAAAATATAGATGCAGCTAAAAATGGAGATTATGAACTTATATCCCGATTAAACAGTATTGTTACCCAAGGGAATCGTACAAAGCCAGATGAGTTTGAGTTTAATAAAGATGCAGGTATGTACCAATGTAAGGCGGGGCATCTGGCAATACGAAAGGCAAAAGACAGCAGGAAATCAGAGGGTAAAAATCCAAGAGTCGTATATTTTTTCGATATTGAGAAATGTAAAAGATGTCCGTATAGGGAGGGTTGTTATAAAAAAGGTGCGAAGTCAAAACAATATACGGAAACCCTTATCTGTGACAGGCATAGTGAACAGGCACAATTTCAGGAAACGGAATATTTTAAAAGCAAGGCAAAAGAGCGATATAAAATAGAAGCCAAGAATAGTGAATTAAAACGTAGACATGGTTATGACGTTGCGTCATCGTCAGGTCTTATTGGCATGGAAATGCAGGGAGCAATGACTATATTTGCGGTAAATCTTAAAAGGATCGTAAAGTTAATGGGAGAAAAATAATCAGATTCAGCATATAATTCAATCAAACAGAATTCAGAAAATCCACCAGAACTTGATTTGAGACTGGTGGATTTCTTATGCCTTTAAAAATAAAATTTACAAAACCTATGTTTTTCAGTGCCCTCGTTATGACGAAGTGGGCTTGTTCTCCGGCATACTCTTTTGTGCCGACTGCGGCAGCGTCATGTACCAGCAGCGATACCAGACGGACAAGCGCAAGCAGGACTGTTATATCTGCGGAAGCTACAAGAAACGCACCGCCGACTGCACAGCGCACTTTATCCGCACTGACCTCTTGACCGCTGGCGTACTCTCCAATCTGCGGAAAGTTACCAGCTATGCGGCAAAGCATGAAGCCCGGTTTATGAAGCTTTTAATCGAGCAGAATGAGGACGGGGACAGACGCAGGAACGCCGCCAAGAAAAAGGAGCTGGAAGCCGCCGAGAAACGCATAGCCGAGTTATCTGCTATCTTCAAGCGGCTGTATGAGGACAGCGTAACCGGGCGCATATCGGACGAGCGTTTCACAGAGCTGTCGGCAGACTATGAAGCCGAGCAGAAAGAACTGAAAGAACGTGCCGCCAGACTGCGGGAAGAACTTTCCAAAGCGCAGGAAGCCACCGCAAACGCTGAAAAGTTTATGAATGTGGTACGCAGGCACACTACCATTGAAGAACTTACCCCTACTCTGCTGCGGGAGTTTGTGGAGAAAATCGTTGTCCATGAAAGCGTTGCCCTTGACGGGAAACGCCGGGGCAAGTTACGCAGACAGGAAATCGAAATCTATTATTCTTTTGTCGGCAAGGTAGAACTGCCCGACACCTAACCGCCCGACCTATCCGACATACCTCATGTGCCGGATAGGAACGGCAAAATTTTTTACACTTCTATTACTTCTTTATCACACATAAGCGAAAAGCCAGGGTATGAAACAGTTCATGGCTAATTAAAGGGAACAAAAAGAAAGGAAAAGCACAATCCAGACGGTATCAGCGGCAGACTACAAGAATAAATTGTGATTTCACAAGATTGATGTTATAATAAGAGAAAAGTTCCTGCCGGGGCAGCCGCCCCGGTGGTATAGATAGAAAGGCAGGAAAACAATATGCACATCAGCTATAAGCCACTCTGGCACACACTGTTAGAGCGTGATATGAGAAAAGAGGATTTAAGGCTTGCCGCTGGTATGACAACAAATATGATTGCCAACATGAGCAAAGAGGGAAAGCACATCAGCATGGATACATTAGCCCGTATCTGCGAAACGCTGAATTGTGAGATTACCGATGTGATTGAGTTAGTACCAGACGAGCCTGCTTCCACAGGAGGTAAGGAACATGAGCGAATTGAAACCAAGAATAACGGAAAACGGAATTGATTATATCCTTGTCGGAGATTATTACATCCCGGACTTGAAACTGCCGGAGGAACACCGCCCTATCGGAAAGTACGGACGGATGCACCGGGAATATTTAAGGGAAGTCCACCCAGCCAGATTGAATACATTGATACTGACCGGGGAATTGTGGACATATCTTGCAGACCTGAACGAACAGGCACAGGAACGGTTAGACACCATCATGGAGCAGATGAAAACTGCCGAGGGCGTAACCGAGGAATTGAAGCGTACCCACCAAATGGAATGGGTGCAGCGTTGCAATAACATTCATAACCGGGCAGAAGAAATTGTTTTGCATGAGATGATTTATTCATAACGGGAGCAATTAAATCGGAGGTATATAAGATGATTGAAATTGTATTTGGTGAAAGTGCCTGTGGAAGTTTGAAAATTGCCCAAACTTACGGCAAGGGAAAGTATAGAGGAAGTGCTGTTTCAATATTTATGAGGCATGAAGACGGGAGTGTTCCATCTTCAGATGAAATGAAAAAAGCACAGCTTCAAGCACAGGAACAAGAACGCATTGCTTGGGAGAATGCTATTCCATTGGGAGGCAAGAGCTGTGATGTTTATTGTTTTGATATGGCTCTTAGTGTGGGAGATATTTCTGATAATGGAATTGGCGAACAGCGGAAAAATGTTTTCAAGAAAATGCTGTCTGTCTGCTTTGTAGAGGATTTAGATTATCAGGTTGAAGAAAAAATACAGAAAATTAAAACTACATTGACCTCAGTGATTGAACGATATGTAGCTGGGGAAGAAATTCGCATTTGGTATAGCTATAATCCAGATGAGCTTTGTGGTATGTATTGGCTTATGAAACAACTTCAACCCTTAAACTGCCAGACAACAATTTATTTGGTTAAGTTACCTACATGGGAATATGGAAAAGAAAATACTATGACATCCAAAATAGCATGGGGCGAGGTCTCTCCTGGCGAATGGGGAAACTATATAACTCTACAAGAGAAAGCTAATCCTGTATTTCTTTCAGCTTGTGCTATGAAATGGAATCAACTTCAAAATGAAAATGCACCTTTGCGTGCAATGTTAAATGGTAAATTGCAAAGCGTTTCAGAAGATATATATGATAGTTTCATTCTTCGTGAAATTGCGGAACAGCCAGAGCAATTCAAAATGGCTATTGTCATAGGTAATGTTTTAGGAAAATATCAACTTGGAATTAGTGATGTATGGATTTCCAATCGCATTGATAAAATGCTTGAAGATGGTGTGTTGGAAATTATACAGGACGCACCAAAGGGAGAAACAAATTATCGCCGAATATTAAGAAAACGAATGAAGTAATAACCACAGCACAAACCGCTGCTACATGGAATCCAACAAACCATGCAACAGCGGTTTTCCTTTACCGTTTTTTCCTCTGGTTGATAGGCGTTCCCGTTTTCTTTGATTTTTGGAGAATCCGAATAAGCCAGCGAAATTCTTCATCTGACAGATTTTTATAGTTGATACCGAGCTGCTTGCAGTAAAGCACTGCCAGTTTTTCCAAACGGCTGCCCTTGAAATTTTCGACCGCTTCCAGATTTTCTTTCAGTTCATTGGCAACAGTGGTCTGGGGCGCACTCTCACTATCCTTTTTATGGGTTTCCCGAATATCCCGGATAATCAGGTTTAGGTCATCCAGAACCATGTGGCTGAAATATTCATCATCACTGATATGGGCGGCTTGCAGCACTTTCAAATGTGGGTCATCTTCGCCAGGGCGATACCGTTCTATGATTTCATGTCGGACAGTATCGACAAGGGTGTTGAGGTTTTGAATCTGCATGGTGGCAATCCCATCCACATAAATCTCAATGTCCGCAAGAAACTTGATAAAGTCCTTATGGGTGGCAAGTTCGCAGAGCAGACGGTTGTTGATCCGACCGCTTTTCAGAAGTGCAACCATTTCATCGTTCAAATGCAGCTCCGTCAGTGGCGTGTTGATCTGCTCCCTGTTCTCTGTCCGGCACAGCAGATAATCGACGGAAACCCCATAGAAGTCTGCCAGCGTGATAAGGTTGCCATGATTGATTTCCTTAAAATCTTCTTTTTCATAACTGCCAAGGGCTGATTTAGAAATACCCGTTAGTTTTGATAGTTCTTCCAGATTTAAGCCTTTGTCCTTGCGGAGTTCCCAAAGGCGTTCCTGTATGCTTGTTGCTCCTTTCATGGGCACACGCTCCTTTCCAACGGTTTCATTGCTGCCGCTTATCTGGATTATATCACACTTTCCGTAATCGTGGAAATTTCTGATTTTTACCCTTAATTCCTACTTTGTGGACATACGGCACAGGGCACAAAAATGTTCTATGATACAGGTAGTTCATCGATGGATTATTCCAATCGAATGACCAGCCTGTGTGGGATATGCTTCCCCGGCGATGTAGCGCCATGAATTTTGGCAGGGATATGGAGGAACCCTGACCGAAACGAGCGTACCAAAGGGAGCGATACGCCGCTGTGAGATTCAGGGGAGGAACGACACCGGGGAGAACTGGCGAACTGACACCGAAATGATACCGAAACACGACAATCTGATAGGGGGATAGTCTACCCTATCGCTGATACTTCGGGAGATTTTAAGCGGCTCTATGGCTGTAATTTTGCCGAAAATCGCCCCCGAAACCATACACTAAAACGGGAGGAAACACAATATGCCGAGAATGAGCAAAAAGAGGAAGCATGAGCTTTCCTTTTACCTCAATGACCGGGGGCGTGTCACTTACAACGAATTATGCCGGAAATGCCAGCATGGGTGCAAGCAGAGCTTCCGGGCGGTTGTGATTGACTGCCCCCGTTATTTATCCAAACGAGCAAAGAAAAAGGAGGAACACACCGAATGAATTTTGAATTTATGACGATAGACACACCATTACCGCCCTGTATGCCATTTCCCAGAGCGTTGACAGGATTTCCAGTCAGCAGCACCGCAAAGGTCATGTACTGCCGGATGCTGGACGCTATGCTATCCAAAGGGAAGGAGGACGAGAACGGAATCCTGTTTGTCTGCTTCCCCATCACAGCCATTGCCGCAGTCCTGTCCCGCAGCCCCATGACGGTCAAGCGTTCTCTGAATGAACTGGAAACCGCCGGACTTATCATGCGGGTGCGTCAGGGCATTGGAGAACCAAACAGGATTTATGTGCTGATACCGGGAAAGGAGGACGCTGCCCTTGCCTGATACCTCAAAACTGGAAAAGCTCAACCGGGAGTTGGAAAAAAGCGAAAAGAAACTGCGGAAAGCCATCAATGATGAAAAGGCATTGCAGCACCAGTTGAAGCAGCTTACCCGAAAGGAACGGACGCACCGGCTCTGTACTCGTGGCGGTATGCTGGAAAGTTTTCTGCAAGAGCCGGAACGCCTGACAGATGATGATGTCATGCTGCTGTTGAAACTCATTTTTCACAGGCAGGACACGCAGGAACTATTGAAAAAACTGCTGGAACGGGAGAAGCCGGAAACCCCTTAGTTTACTAAGGGCGCAATTATACACCACCCAAAGGTTGGTGCATTGCGTTCTCCGAAGGCTCCTCGCCGGAGGGCTGTAATTTTCCGCAGCCACGGTCTGCTCCAAATCAAACAGGGGACGCTACACTTCCCCTGCGCTGGCTTTCGCCAGCTACCCTTTTGTGGACTTGCCATCTGGGGACACCTTGCGTTGCAAGCTGTTCCCAGCCGACAAGTTTTACAGAATCAGTTTTCTGTCTTTTGAGAAGAAATGAAAAATGTTATACTAAAAAATGAAAATGCCTATTGACTCTCACGGAACGTCATAGATTAAAGTTACCTTATCAGGAACAGGAGGTCAGCAGCTATGAGGACAGTAAAAGAAATATCAGATTTAACAGGTATCAGCGTTCGCACGCTTCACTATTATGATGAAATCGGGTTGTTAAAGCCAACAGAAAAAAGTGATGCGGGATACCGGCTTTATGACGATAAGGCACTGGAAACATTACAACAGATTTTATTTTTCCGTGAGTTTGATATCTCCTTGAAAGAAATCAAAGCTGTTTTGGACAATCCGGCTCTTGAAAGAAATCAGATTCTACAAGTACAGCGAAAAATGTTGGTAACAAAGAAAGAACGAATGGAACGTCTGATTGCCAGCATTGATGACATTCTGAAAGGAGAGAACAAAATGGATTTTACAATTTTTACCAAAACAGAAGTAGAAGAAATGTTCCAAACCATGCTTGAGCATATGCCGGAGAATATGAGAAACATTGCAATTAAAGAATTTGGTAGCATTGAACAATGGAAAAAGCATTATATGGAAGTCGTATCTTCGGAAGAAATGCAGAAAGGCTATGCAAAGGTAGTTGAATGGTATGGTGGAAAGGACAAGTTTCTGTCTGTTGCCCGAACTCCCGTCAGCAAAGAAGTTGCAGAAAGCTATAACAAACGGATAGAAGCGATTTTGCAAAAACTGATTGCAAAACAGAATTGTGACATAGATTCTTTTGAAGTAAAAGAGCTTGTTGGAGAATATGGCTTTGTTATGAAACAGCTTGCCCAGATAAAAGAAGAAAAAGGCTTTATGATGGCACAGGCGCAGTATTACCGCAATGAACAAATCAAACCAATGATAGACGAAAAATACGGTGAAGGGGCTTCTGATTTCTTTGCACAGGCAATAGAAAACTATTATAAAGTTAAGTAATCTTGAATTTTAACTAAATACCCGCCGCCCCCAGCGGCACACCAAGCAGGAAATCTGAAAAAGGTCTCCTGCTTTTTTTATACCTAAAATCGGAAAGGAGGAACACTAAATGCCCTGTCCACACAATCAAATCTCCATCGTCCAGCGTAGCAACCGCCAGTCTGCTGTTGCCGCCGCTGCTTACCAAAGCGGCGAAAAGCTGTTCTGTGAATACGACCAGCAAGTGAAGCACTACCCAGAAAAGCGTGGTATCGTCCATAATGAAATCCTGCTCCCGGCAAATGCCCCGCCAGAGTATGCAGACCGCAATACCTTATGGAACGCCGCCGAAGCTGTTGAGAAGCAATGGAACTCCCAGCTTGCAAGGCGGTGGGTGCTTTCCATTCCCAGAGAGATACCGCCCGACCAGTACGCCGCCCTTGTCCGGGATTTCTGCAATCAGCAGTTTGTTTCCAAAGGAATGTGCGTGGATTTTGCCATCCATGACAAAGGGGACGGAAACCCTCACGCTCATGTCATGCTGACTATGCGGGCAATGGATGAACATGGGAAATGGCTTCCCAAGAGCCGCAAGGTTTATGACCTTGACGAGAACGGGGAACGGATAAAACTTCCGTCCGGCAGATGGAAAAGTCACAAGGAAGATACGGTTGACTGGAACGACCGCAAGTATTGTGAAATCTGGCGGCATGAATGGGAGATCATCCAGAACCGCTATCTGGAAGCCAACAACCGCCCGGAGCGGGTGGATCTCCGTTCTTATGAAAGACAGGGGCTTGATATTATCCCTACCGTCCATGAGGGTGCTGCTGTCCGGCAGATGGAAAAGCGAGGGATTCAGACCAACATCGGAAATCTGAACCGGGAAATCAAAGCCGCCAACAGCCTGATGAAGTCTATCCGGCAGCTTATTAAAAATCTCAAAGGCTGGATTATCGAGCTTAGTGAAAAACGAAAAGAACTGCTTGCGGAAAAAGCTGCGGAGGAAGCGGTATTTCTTCCCAATCTGTTGATGAAGTACATGGAGGTACGAAAGGCAGAACGGAGCGACTGGACACGGGCGGGACAAAACCGTGGAACTTCCAAAGACTTAAAGGCAGTCAGCGAAGCCCTGTCCTATCTTCAGAGAAAGGGACTTTCCACCGTGGAGGATTTGGAAAACTTTATAGAAACGTCCGGGAAATCTGCCGCCGACTACCGAAAGCAGATGAAGCCAAAGGAAACCCGCAGCAACGTGATTGACGCTATCC
>SKEZ01001804.1_pt1 | contig 10892 bp, 15 predicted proteins | sample 4843881 | NCBI WGS metagenome assembly SKEZ01 (sample SAMN11008796, study PRJNA524170) | human gut metagenome | isolation source: fecal sample from pouch patient p1, p46 | place: Israel: Tel-Aviv | reverse complement strand
TTCCCTCAAAGCAAAAATCCGTGATTATCCTTCCGGCTTAGAACCAGACCTCAAACCACGGAAAGCCTTTATTTGCTTATCTTATACACCCTTAATTATTCACCCTTGACATCAATACTACCGTCTCGACTGTGTTTTCGAAATTCGGAATAAACATATCGGCTTCGTTTCCTTGATAATATACCGGGAAACGAAATTGTATGCTCTTTAATATCTGACCGTTTTCCAACGGTTCGGGATATATCTCGATTTTCTTTATAAAGCTGTGAAGAAATTCTTTCTTCTCCATTTCGGTAAATTCATTATATATTATATCAAATAACTCTAAAAATTCAAATATTCGTTTCTGAGAGATTTTTTGTTCCTTTATAGCCTTGATTTGTGTTTGCACAGTTTCAAGATTTTCGGTTGCCTCTGAAATCTCATCATATAGTGAGTTTATACGATCTTGCATATCGCTAAATTTTTGCTCATAATGCCTGTCGGAACAGTCGAGCCTGTCGATTTGAAATCCGAGTCGTTCCTTTGCGGCAGTAAGCTGTCTTATCTGTGTCATTAAATATTTTTCTTCTTTTTCGTACTTAGATAAATCTACGCTTGCATCTAATTTTTCTTTTATTGCAGAATCAAACTTTGAATTTTTAACGATATTTCTTATTACTTCCACAACCGCTTCATTTATCTTTTCTTGATGAATTTGCTTTTTGAAAGTACATTTGTGTCCGTCATATTCCAATCTGTGTTTGCAGGCGTAATACCAATAATCTCTGTAAAAGCTTCCGTCTTTTTTGCGTTTGCGGTTGACACTGCCGTATAACCCGGCACCGCATATCGGGCATTTAATTATACCGGTCAATAAGTGCTGATGTTCTGTACTGTATATTTTTTCGCTCTTTATACCTGTCTTTTTTCTCTTATCTTGAGCTAAAAGCCAATCTTCTTCGCTGATAATTGCATCGTGAATGCCGTCATAAACAGGATATTCTTCTTGCTTTACCACATGATATTCATTACGGCTGCCCTGTATTTTTTCTGTTTTTCTTCAACCAAAGGCAATTTTTCCGCAATAAATAGGGTTGTCCAACACAAGCTTTACAAAATGTGCCGTAAATGCATCCAATGTTCCGTTTTGGCGTTTCTTTTTGATATAGCCTTGGCGATTCAGATATTTTGCAACAGTACCGGCACCCATTGTGGTATGAATAAATTTATCGTAGATAATGCGGATAATCTCTGCCTCGTCTTCGGCTATTTTTAACTCACCGTCAACAAGTTTATAACCGTATGGGGCAAATCCTCCGTTCCATTTGCCTTCGCGGGCTTTCTGTTTTCTGCCTTCCATAGTCTGAACAAGAATATTTTCTCGTTCAATTTCCGCTACAGCCGACAGCACTGAAATCATCAGCTTGCCGCTGTCCTTTGAACTGTCAATACCGTCCTCAACGCAGATAAGATTAACCCCGTAATCCTGCATCAGTTGTAAAGAATTAAGCACATCGGCTGCATTTCTGCCAAATCGGGACAATTTGAACACCAGCACATATTGTACATTGTCTTTTCCTTCGGATATGTCGTTAAGCATAGTTTGAAATTCGGGCCTGCCTTCAATATTTTTTCCGGACTTACCTTCATCGGAATACTCTCCGGCAATCATAAAGTCCTGAAAATCGGCATACCTTCTTAACTTTTCTTTCTGTGCGTCAAGACTGAAACCGTCGACCTGCATAGATGTTGAAACGCGGGTGTATATATAGCAATTTTTCTTTTTCATACGATAGCTCCTTTCCGATTTGCTTACATTATATTGCTGTCTAAATAAATACTCCAATGTACGGCAGAAGGGGGCTAAGCCCCTTTCTGCGTATTATTACGATTCTTGCATTGGCGGTTTGGAAATTGTCTCAAAATATCTTCCGTTGTTACTAAACGACATTTATCCCCATATTTTAAGTACATCTTTGCCATTAGGTCTAAAAACCTGTCGTATTCGGCTTGTCCAGTTTTATCGCTTTTTAGTGTCGTCATCTTACTTCACCTCTGTTTCTTTCTCTTTGCCTCTGCCATTTCTCAAGAAGATTTATGATTGTTTTCTGCATATCAAGGCTTGTATAACTTTTGGGGAAATATTTGCGGATATCCTCGGTTTTGAATTTGACCTGTTCTTTTTGATTGGGCTTTTCTTCGCTTAACACGGCAAATATTGTGTCTATAGATAATCTGCCTTGCTCGCCGAATTTGCGCAGTCGCTGTGCCTGTGAAAGTGAAGGTGTGGCGTCCGCATATTCTATTTCTTCGGCTAATATTCTCTGTTCGTTTTCGGGCAGATACGAAAGCTCAACAGCAGGAGTAAAGGCTATCCTTTCTTCGTCAACGAGTTTCAACAGTTCGGGGATTAAGTATGTTAAGCGGATATATCTTTGGACTTGTCTTCCGCTTTCACTGTCCGAAATGTTATCTCTCGACTTGTGGACAACTTGTCCATAAGTTTTGCCCTGATGTTTCAACGCTTCTAATTTCATTTTGTAAGCAAAAGCCTTTTCACTGGGCAGTAAATGTTCTCTCTGCAAATTGGAATCCACCATTGCAATAACCGCTTCGTCTTTTGTCATATCTCTGACTATTGCGGGTATGGTTTGTATTCCCAATTCCCTGCAAACTTCAACTCTCCTGTGACCGCTGATAATTTCGTAAGTACCGGCGGAAAAAGAACGAGCGATTATCGGCTGGAGTAAACCGTTTTCTTTTATGCTCTCTTCCAGTTCTTCTTTTTTAACTCCGTCTCTTTTCTTAAACGGATGATTTTCAAAGGGAGTTAGTAAATCTATATTGATGTTCTTTATTGTTTCTTGCATTTCAAATTCTCCTTAATCCAATATTTCAATTTTTTTAAGAGCGATACCTTTGCCGTTTCTCTCATAAATCAATCTCAAATTTGTACCGTTATCTATCTCATGAAATCCGAGATAACTCTGCCACCAAAATACCGGCGTGATAATCTTTCTTCCGTCACTTAACTGAAAGAAAAGACGCATCATATTTTTGCTTGCCTCTGCTCTCATTATCAGTTTTGCGAAGTATTCGCCCTCTTTGTCTATGAAATGATAATCGGAAGTGATGATGTGTTCCTCTCTCATTTCGTCTCTTGTGTATACTTTATTTGCTATCATATTTAAGTCCTTTCTTTTACGGCAGGTAAGAACTATATATTTATTTATATATTTATACGGTTACCTGCCGGTTGAATTGTTTTGAACGGCGAGTGAAAATGATAACCCGACAGCCGTTTTTCTGTATCGAAAAGGTGCCGAAATCATCAAAAATTTTCTCTGTGAGCCGTTTTATTTTTAAACGAATATCCGTTATCCTCTTATCCCGAATCGTTGAAATCGTTGCCGTTTGGTACGGATTTGACGCTTCTTTTGGAACAATACAGAGGACAGCTGACAACGATTGCTCGAAAGCTTTGTTTACAGTCATTCCGACATTTACGGCACAAATCGTTGTATGTCCTTCTGCCTGTTTTGGAATTTAGAAACAAAGCCCATTCCTGTTTTAATTTCTTTGATAATCTTGCCATTGTAAAAAACTCCTTTCACTAATTTGGACAAAGGGGGTCAAAATGCACACCAAAAATCGCCCGATTTCAAAAAAATTTTTTATACCCTTCACTTGTTTGAAATAGAAAAGGAATCTTGGGGGGTGTTTTTGAAAAATATTTTTTCTCTTACTTTCTTGAAAGCAAGAACAGACGTTTACGACCAATCCCACTGGATGAAAAAAGTATGTAAAACAAAAATCTCCTCTCAATTCATCGAACTGAGAGAAGAATGTGTTTGTAAGGCTATTAAATTGTAAATTATTTGCACTTATACAGCACAAATAAGTTTTTTCGCTTTTTCATAGATCATGAAAAAGGGATTCCTTTTTTATTCGCACAAAGTGTAACACAATTTTGATTAAGTTATATTTCCATGCTATGCCAAGCGTCATGAAATAAGTTCAGTCTAAATCGAAAATTACCAATCAAGGCGAAGTCTTTAATGCTGAGAGCGAAGTTTAAGCAATGTGCAATTTGTATGCACATGAATGTGGATGGATTAATAATCGTTTCCTTGAAACAATCAAATCTTGTTTAATAAAATGAATACTGCAAAATAGAAAACTTCTTTGCGATGTTTAAACTGAGGTTTTGCTGTTATTCGTAACCATTTTACAAAAGCAATTTTCAAGCTCTTGACAAATCTATTGTCAAGAGCTATTGTATATACAGATAGGAGGTGCAAATGTGGAAGAAATAATTCGCATGCAAGACAATCTACTTTTAATTCGACGCACCGTTGGTTGGACAGCCGAGGAATTTGGTGAGAAAATTGGTGTCACTCGACAGACCATCAACAATATTGAAAGCGGTCGCAACAAACTGACCAAGACACAGTATATTGCCATGAGAAGCGTTCTTGATGCGGAAATGGCACAGACACCAAAAGACACCGAAATGCTCAAGGTTTTGTTGGATGTTCTCGTAGATCACCCAGAGAACTATAGTTCCGAAAACAGAGATGAGCTTTTGTCGAAGGCAAACATGATGGTTCCTTCTATTCTTGCAGGAACTACCACCCGTGCTGATGTCTCCAAAGAATGGATGAAAGCCGCTGGTATAATTGTCGGTGGAACAGCTCTTTTGGGTCCGTTAGGTCTTGGAGCGGGAATTGCCGCCATGAACGCTTGGCTTGTCAAGGCATTTGTATCAGGCAAAAAAAAGCCAACATCGAAGGAGAAAAAAGATGGATAATTATATAAAAAAGAAAAAGGAAATGGTATTTCAAAGTGTTGACTCCCTTCAGCAAGTAGTAAATGTTGTAAATGAGGCAGCCGCAGCCCTTAACGACTCTAAACGAACCATCAAGGAAAGTGCTATTCCAGAGGTTCTTGCCGGAGCTCTTGGAGCAGGCATTGGTGGTGTGGGGTCTTTAGCCGCCCTTTATGGTCTGGGTGTCGTAGGTCTCTCTGCTGCCGGTATTACTTCTGGCTTAGCGACTGCCGGTGCTATCGTGGGCGGTGGTATGGTGGCAGGAGTTTTCGTGCTTGCGGCTCCTATTGCTGCGTTAGCAGCCGGTGGTGTTGGTGTTGCCTCTCACCTTAAGAACAAACAACTTCGCCAGGAAAAAGAACGTCTGTACAAAGAAGTCCTTGCTCGTCACGAAGCTATTATCCAGGCTTTGAAGGACGAGGCTGATGCAGACAAGGAACGTCTTGATTACCTGCAGAGTCTCAACATCTTACTCCAACAGGCAGTTAAGGATTTGAGCCACGATCTGGGTGTTGCGTAAAGGAGGTTTTCTATGGGAAACCGTATCAAATTACCAAATATAGACTTTGCCAAGATCGGAGATGACATGGGTAAGGCAGCCAAGAATGTAGCGAAATTCGTCCGAAACCACAAGGAAAAGTTCCTTGGTGCTGGTTTGCTCCTAGCAGCCGCTGATGGTATCAGAGTGCGTCTTGACCGTAATAAGGATCAGAAAGCCTTTGAGGAAAGTTCCGTTAAACAACAGATGGTCGCACATAAGCACGAAGCTGAAATCAACGCATTGCGTGCAGAGGCAGAACAGGCCCGTGAGGTCAACAGACGTGTCGACCAACTTGAGCAAATCGTAAAGAATATTACTGAAGGAGGTGGTGGCGAGTGAGCAAGTTTAAGTACACAAAATTTGAGAAACAGATGAATTCTGTTCTGAAACATCAAGATGAGGCACTTGCAGACATCCACTTTCCATCCTCAGATGAGACAGATGCTACGATTACGAGGACAGAGGCTTTGCTTCGGGGTCTTGGATACCAACCAGAAGCACTTAGAGAGTTGGTACCTATTCAGCAATCGAAAAAAGTCATGGTTGTTCCCACTTGGGAAGAACTGTGTGCCGAGGCAGAGAGACACGTTGGTACAGGCTGTGAATTGGAGTCAATTTTCACAGAGGAAGAACTTCGGAGCAATGAACTTGCTATTCGCCAACTCAACGAAGAGTTCAATGTTATCCATCGCCTGGACACCTTTGATATCAGTATAGCTGCCCTTGCCGGACTGGTCGGTGCTACTGTAGATATTTTGCTCGTTGGAGTACCCACCAAAACTCCCGAGGGTTTGAAAGGCGGGCCACTTGCAAACTATGTGCGAGACTATTTTGATAAAAAGTTCCCCGAAGAAGAAATGCAGCAACTCGCAAACTCGAAGATCAGCAAGGTTCCGTATGATGCCCAGGATAACCGACACACCACCATCCGAGTAGAGGGACTCTCTGCCTACTATCACAGACTTCTCCAGTTGGGGCATGACCCTCTTTTAGGATTCATATTCGGTGTAACAGATATTCTAACTGGCAGAATGACGACCATCGACAAAGCTGGAAACATTGTATCTCAAGTGATGGAAAACTATGCCGACCGCAAAGAATCCGACATCTTTGCAGCCTTGGCAAAACAGGTCATTCACTTCAAGTCGGATGTTACTACATCAATGGGACTGCCTGCACCTTTGATGAGCCTGTTTAATCTCCTTCAGTTTGGTAGCATTGGAGAAGAAGAACAGACCATTGCCGAAATCGTCCAAGGTATGTACTATGAGGGATATGATTTCATACATTTCTGCTCCATGTCAATCCCCGCAATGCTTGTGGAAGTCATTGTTCGTTTAGGGTATGCCATTAAGCGGATCAAGGAAGGCCATGCGATGAAGGATTCTATCCCACTGTCTCTAAACAGAGAAAAACATCCCAAGTTGGCAACAATGCTATTTATTGCTCATGCCGGAGCGACTGCCGCAAATGCTGGCAAAGTCTATTTTACTCAAAACCCTGTTGCAATTAACTATCCTCAGTGGATTGCTTTTGCTAAGTACTCGTACAGCCAACTCAAGTGGGTTTTACTTGAGAAGCCAGCACTACGAGATGCGTATGTAAAAGGAAGAATCAACGAGGAACTGGATGCTGTCCTTGATGAATCGAATGCAACCTTTGATAGGTTTGCCGAAGACTACATCGTGATTTTCAATTGAGATGATGTGTTCTTATATGAAAAAGTCGCTCATCCAAAATCAGATTTCCAATTACGAACAACTCTGGCGAGACCGCAACAATGGTCGACTGCTGACCACGAGCGGTCTGCGGTTCATCTGCGAATCCAACAATTGTGTTCCATCGGTCGGCACTTCCCAGAGATACTGACAAAAGCGTCATCAGTAGATTTATCCAGATCTAAGCAGAATAATTTGACATGGGGTGTACTTGATGGTTAGAAAAGGTGACTTAATTTCGTTCAGTAGTTTCGGCTGGCACAAGGGATTGTATAATGTCGATGACGTTGATGATATAACAGATGCGCTGCTTAAAATAAGGTATACGGATTTCTTTGAGTATCCAGATGATGAAGAATTCCCGTATGATTCAGTACATTCTCTTTTGCGTGGTTTATGCAATCATTTTGCAGTGGCGCTCAAAAATGTGCTGGGATATACTCCATACATAATCGAAAAGGCCGACAAAAAGGGGTTCCATGCCTTTTGCCAGGTATACAAGAACGGCAGATTGTATTATGTCGATGCCAGAGGAGTGACTTCCAGCTTTGATGAGTTTATGGTTGTGGCGCGAGAATTTGTACGAGGTGAATATACTATTCGAGAGGCCACACAGGATGTTATCGAAGAATGGGAACACGGCAGCGAATATAATGAGGAAGCCTATGCCTTTGCCGAAGCTGTGATTAGAAAATATATCGAATGTTACACGGTTTGATTTGTTTTAAGAGGTCTTAGGGTGTCACCCTAACGAGGTATTTATGGAATGTATCCATAAATACACTGCTCGCTGAAAGCACGAGCGACAGCACCATTTTGGACAACCTGTCCATAAATGGTCTGCTCGCTAAGATAATATGTAACGACTAAATTTACCAAGGAGATGTTTTTATTATGGCAACATTAAGAGAGGAAAGCAAATTATATAGAACACTTGATGATATGTATCAAAACAAGAAATCTGCTGATATTTCGGAAACATTTTTTAACGAATGCATTGAGATTGCGCTTACATTTAGCAAACGAGAAATTCAATTTGCTTTGTTCAAGTTGAAATTATTAAGTGAAGATATTGATTCTGGAATTGAAGTTGTAAATAGCATATCAAACAGTTTGCAAAAGGTTCTTGATTCACTCACGAGCAAAAACATAAAAAGAGCACTTATAATTAACATTTTAGAAATTGCATTGGATGAAAAATAGGTGGTGTTTTGAAGTATGATTGAAAATTATTTTGATATATATAAAGAAGAACTGGAATTAATAGATACGCAAAATAGAGTGGAACTGGATTTATACTCCATTATTGCCTATATCATTAGAACTGCCAAATCGTCACAGCATATTTCTTTGCGAGATGTATCAGGGCGTAGAGAAACTGATTTTTCAAGAGTATTTATGGGCGATTCCGGTTTTCCGGATTTTGTTGTTCGCTCAAGAGAAAAAAGTAATACCGCCAAAATATTTGGTGCGGTAGAAATTAAATATCTTTCTGAAAATCTAGATGATCAGAATCATCTCAACCAATTAAGTGGACATATAAACTATTACAAAAAAGTTATATATACAAATGGATTGGAATGGAGATTCTATAATAATAAGCTTTTGCCAGAAGAACGCCCAATTATCTTAGGCCAATATGATACTGGAAACTTTATATGGAACACGAGAGAAGAATGGGTTAGTTTATTAAAACTTTTAGATGGAATATGCTGGCTTTAAAGAAAGCAACCTAATTATTAAAGACACAACCAACGGATTTTTAATTCCGTAGTGAGTTGTGTCTTTTTGCAGTAATATAAAAATACTATATAATTTTTCCTGATTTTCTTTTCTTTTAGTCAATGTTTTCGAGCATCAAATTTCTTTTCCTGTATGTAGGAAAAACATGATACTTTTTTAAACATAAATTACTTTCACATTCACAATTTCCATTGCACGATTACGAATGTTATTCATCTTCCACACCCATAGCATTGGGTTATCTGCTTTCAGTTTTTCCGTAACATTTTCTTTTTCGGCAAGTGATTTGACAAGCTGTGTAAAAATTGTTTGTGCCTGTTCCTCGATGTCCGCAAGGTAAGGGTACAGCCTTTCCGATGTGAGCAAATTATAATATCTTATGCGATGATGTTGTTTAAGATATTGTCTGTGACGGTTTGCCCACACGCCGATATGCAATTCATTCTGCTTTTTTGTTGCGATACAAGGCAGTTGATAATTGCCTTGATTTTGATAATGCACATTCATTTCTTTCATAGTAATCAATCCTCCTCATATAATCAAGTGTTTTTTATTGAAAATTCAAGGTTTTTCAACCTTTCATATCTCAGTGAATAAGCCACAGCTATGAGCATTTCGATGTATCAGGTACTGAAATAGCGGTTGAATGGTATACGAAATAAAACGTCATTGATTTTCGCTTTACTGGCCTTGTGTATACCCTTCCCTCTATGGCAGCTAACCTCCTATATCCACCAGGATCATCTCTGTCTCCAGAGGTCCTAACTTCCTTCGTCCTGCCTGCCCATAACCAGGGTGTCAGCTATGCTCCTTTACGGGGTCATGCCCCTTGGTGATGATTTCTGCCGACTACTGGCTCATTCTTTGTATTATTGATTACTGACTCGCTTCCTGTTCCAGCACTGTGATCAGTGGACGTTATCTGTTACATTCTGCTTGATTCAGTGGCTGTCCACTTGACAGCCTCCATTACAGTTACTTGTCTTTCTTACGCGGCCTGTAGATAAACTGCCGGTCTCTTGATGTCACTGACCATCTTTTTCGGATCATAATCCACACCTTTTGTCAGCATGGCATAAAAGACACGTATCAGCTTGGCTGCAATTGCCATAAGTGACTGCATTTTCTTCAACGGATTCAACCTTCTGGTTGTATAATAATTGTGGAGTTCCCTGAACTCCTGGTTCTTCGACACAAGTGACATTGCAACCTCAAAGAGCAGATATCTGAGTCTCTTTCGACCTCGTCTGCTTATTGTTGTCTCGCCCTTGTGCTTTCCCGAACTATTTTCAACCAATGCCAATCCTGCAAGCTTCTGCAGTTCTTTCGGATTGTTGAAGCGGCTGATATCACCTACTTCTGCAAGGAACCCTGACACTGTCCTGATCCCCACACCTTTGATCTCTAACAGCTTTTCAGCCATCGGAATCTTTCTTACCAGTTCTTCAATTAGAACCATAACTTCCTGTAGACGTGTATTTCTGGATTCATAGTCCTCCAAAAGCATTCGGATTTCCATTCTTGCAGACACCGCACCTTCTTTGCTTCCAACGCTGTGCTCTGCAGCTTCTATCAGGGTCTTCGCCCTCGCCTTTCCAACTGCTCTTAACTTCGCATCACGCCAAATTTGGTTCACTCCATCGATACCTAACGTCAGGATATCTTCAGGAAGTGGTGCTGCTTTAAGGATTAGCATTCCGCTCTTGGCATCCGGCTTTCCGTATACCGTCTTATATTCAGGAAAATATATATTGAACCAACGACTGATCCTGTTTTGAATTCTTGTAAGTTCCGCCTGTAACTGGAATCTTATGTTTTTTGCTGTTCTAAGATCAGCATAAACACCATCCGGCAGATATGGGATCATGTAACGTCCCTCTCTAACTAATCCTGCTATAACTTTCGGATCCTTACAGTCATTTTTAGTAGGATTATTGTCGTCGAGTTCTTTTGTTTTTTCACATGGTGAGGATTTACAAGAACCGGTTTCATTTCATTATCCTGTAGAAACTTTCCAAGATTGAACCAGTAATGCCCGGTCGGTTCCATACCCGGAACCACCTTATCCTTCTCATGCCTT
>SKEZ01000224.1_pt3 | contig 10941 bp, 6 predicted proteins | sample 4843881 | NCBI WGS metagenome assembly SKEZ01 (sample SAMN11008796, study PRJNA524170) | human gut metagenome | isolation source: fecal sample from pouch patient p1, p46 | place: Israel: Tel-Aviv | reverse complement strand
ATGCAACAGTTAGCGGCAGTCATACAGTCGTTGAAGCAGATGAACAAGGGACTACAACTGTAACTAAAAAATATCAATACGGAAAATATGGATATGATAGCGCAGATTATACTTTGACAGTTGAAGCGCGGACAGTCCAAGCTTCAAAAGCAGCAATTAGGGATGCGTTTGGTGATAATGTGATGGCTGTGTATTTAGCCGATCATTTTGCTACGATTGCTGAACAACAATAAAGAAAAGGAAAGGTGAAGAAGAATGAAAAATAAAAAAAGTTTAGGTGGAATATTATTATTAGCATTAACAGTAGGAGTAGTTGGGTCGTTAGCGTATTTTAGTCAGGAATTGACAAAAACAAATGAATTTAAAACAGCAAAATATGATACTACAATTGAAGAAGAATTTACTCCACCAACTGATTGGTTACCAGGAGTTGAAGTAAATAAAGATGTAACAGTAAAAAACAGTGGTAATGTTGATGTAGTTGTTAAAGCAACATTAACAGAGTCATGGACCCGCGGTGATGAAACTTTAAGCAATACATTTACTGATGAAAATGGTTTAACACAAAATGCGGCTTTATTGGCATTGCCAAATGTTGTGAAATATACTGATGATATAGAGTTGGCGGCACAAGCAGGTAAATGGGTTGAATATGAAGGAACTTATTATTATATGGGAGCAATCAAAGGCGGTAATAGTTCAGCTTTATTATTAGATAACGTTACTTTAAATCCACTATTAGATGTAACTGATAAGAGTGTTACTACGGTTGTAACAACTGATGAAAATGGAACAAAAAAAGAAATTACAACTACCGAAAAAGGTAAGTACGGATATGATGATGCTAATTATAAATTAACAGTAACTGCAAATACGATTCAAGCAACAGCTTCAGCTATTAAAACTTGGGGAAGTAATCCAGTTGTAGATTACATTGTTGCTAATTATGCAACAATTGCTGAAAAATAAGATATAAATATAGAAAGAACGAACTGTACCCCTCACTTCAGTTCGTTTTTTCAATTATATAATGAGTAACAAAAAGATTATAGGATTAATGCTTCTATAATCTTTTTGTATTCTTTGATTGTTGGGTATATAATTATCTTGGGGTGGGAAGATGAAATTGTTTAAAAGATTATTAAAGTATTTTAGTAGACTAGAAAAAGAGGAAATTATAGATCTTACGCCAATTGTTGAAGATAAATATAATGAAGTGGCGATAGGAAATCTAGTATGGGCTTTGATGCCGTTAAGTAATGATGAGTTAGAACGTATAGAAGAAAGTCATCGAATTAGGCCCTATTTGGTCGTTGCTAAGGACGAAAATTATTTTTATGGGTATTATTGTTCTACAAAACAAAAGTCCCGTTATTTAGCTACATTTAAGCTTGATAAGAATATATATGACCATCGTAAAAATACATATGTCTATTTAACAAACACTTATAAGATTCCGCGAACTAATTTTCGAGATATTTACAATCGGATTGAAATTAATAATTTAATAATGATTGAGCGAAAACTGATTGTTAATTCACGCTACCTAGAGGGATTGATTCATTTTGATGTTCCGATTATTTATTGTGTTGGTGATATTATTAGAGTGGATGATCAATTATATTATATTTATCAAACAGATAATTCAAACTTATATGTTAATAAGACTAAGTTTGTTCGTGAAGCAGCATTACGATATGAATTTGATTACAGTGAAACGATTATATTTGATTGTAAAAAATCTTATGAGCTGGTTAATATGCTATCACCAAAACATATTGAAATAGTATATGAAAATAAACGAAAATATAAGCATGAACAAAAAAGAAAGCAAGTTAAGCAGTATAAAAATGTTTTTAATTATCCTCGCGGAAGTGTTTTTGAGGATTGTAATGGTGATAAGATAATTTATTTATATAGCCGTTCTAATCATCATTATGGAATCAATACAAAAATCAATGAATTTTTTCCATATATATGTGATATTCAAAATATTGAAAAAGCGAATATTATCGGTACTATTAATGATGGAAAAATGATGATCATGCTGGAACGTCTGTTAGACCAAAATATTAATCCACATAATATTGTTACAATGATTTATCAAGAGATAATGGATGAGCGTCCTAGAAGCAGAGTGTAGAAATCTGCTTTTTTTATTTTTTTTGCTTCTAAGTAGGTTTTTATGAATAATTGCTTTATAATATAAACATAAGATTTTATAGAGAAAGTAATGGTGATAATATGTATGTTGCAACAAGTAGACAAATGAAGGCTTACGATCAGGCTTTATTAAATGAGGGATATTCAATCGAAGAACTAGTGGATAAAGCTAGTAATGCCATTTTACCGCATTGTTTGGGTTATAATAATATCGTGATTGTTTGTGGACCGGGAAATAATGGAGCTGATGGTTTAAGTTTAGGGATTAAACTACATATTCGAGCACGAAATGTAAAGTTATACTGTTTTGGGAACCCTAATAAATTTTCTCAAGCAAATAATTTTTATATTGAGCAAGCGCAAGAGATGGAAGTTCCAATTACTTTTATGGATGAAGAAGATATATCTTTATTTATAAGTGATGCACAAAAAGCAGATGTGGTAATTGATGCAATGTTTGGTTTCGGATTAAATGGTGAAGTTCGTGGAGTAGCTAGGATATTAATTGAAGAAATTAATAATTTATATGATATAGACATCATCGCAATTGATATTCCAACTGGATTAAATCCTGATACAGGAATACCTTATGGTAATGTGATTTGTGCTAGTAAGACAATTACTTTAACAGCAATCAAACAGGCTTTTTTAAATGAAGAGTGTCATATGTATACAGGAGAGATTGCAGTTGAAATATTGGATGCTAAAGATTTACGTCAGGAGCAGGGGCTTGCTAAATTGGTTAGTCCATCATGGATCAAATATCATTTAAAACCGCGTGCTTATTATGGACATAAAGGAATCTATGGCAAGATTTTACATTTAACTGGATGTGATTACTATCGAGGAGCTGCTTTATTAGCGTCAAAAGCCTCGGTTTATAGTGGAAGTGGTGTTGTATGTGTTTGTTCAAGTGAAAAAGTAATTGATGCGCTAGCAATAGTTACTCCTGAATGTACTTCTAAACTTCGTAATAGTAAACTGGAACAAGAACTTTTTTATGACCGTGATGCAATTTTGATTGGTTCAGGTTTAGGGTTAAATGAACAAAGCGAGCAGTATGTAATTGATACTTTACAATATGCCAATTGTCCAATCGTAATTGATGCTGATGGTTTGACGATTGCAGCTAAACATTTAGATTTATTAAAAGAGTGCCCCGTTCCTATTATCTTAACACCTCATTTTGGTGAATTTAAGCGTTTGTGTGCTTATGATGATGAATTAGATATGATTGATAAAGTTGGTGGTTTTGCTCGAAAATATGGTGTTACTGTTGTTTTAAAGGGTCCTAACACATTAATTACAGATGGTCGAGAGACATATCGTAATATTACAGCTAATAAGGCGATGGCTACGGCTGGAATGGGAGATGTTTTAGCTGGGATGATCGTTAGTTTTGTTGGACAAGGCTATACACCTAAAAATGCAGCTATTTTAGGAACTTATCTACATGGCAGCTGTGGGGATGTAATAGGGGATAATTCTTATACAGTATTACCTAGTAAATTAATTGATTTGATTCCACAAGTAATGCATGAAATTATCAATGAATAATTAGAACTTGAAATCTAAATTTAATTTTAATAGATTTAAAAATATATGTGAAAAAGTCATCAATAGTGATGACTTTTATAATTAGTATTTAAGCAAGATAAAAGAATGTATTAAAATCAATAAAATAGAAATTTTTTGATACAGGGTATTTAACTATGATGCATTTATAAAAAAAGATAATCACGTAAATTAGTTTTATGCTCATCTGCTTTAGAACTAAAAAACTATCTTAGGATTATCTTTGTTTTAGTGTCAATGGGGGTTAGTGATGCCAGAAATCTTTTTGAAATCATCTTCAGATAAAGGCTTATTAAGATAATAGCCTTGAATAACATCACAAGATAAATCTTTTAACACTTTTAGCTGTTCTTTAGTTTCTACTCCTTCAGCGACACAAGTTATATCTAATTGTTGACACGTATTAATGATATTTTTGATTACTAATTTAGCACGGTGATCATGATAAATATCGCTTACGATCTTTCGATCAAGTTTAAGTGAGCTTAAGTGCAGCGAGTATAGTATATAAATATTGCTATATTCAGCACCGAAGTCATCTAAAGCAATTTTATATCCTTCAGCTAAAAATTGATTAACAATATTTTTTAAACTAGCAGAATCAATTGATCCAATGGATTCAGTAACTTCTATTTCAATTAATTCTTTAGGAATATTATAGCTTTCAACGATTTTATTAGTTTCTTCTAAAATACCAGGTTCTAAAATAGTTGCTCGAGAATAATTTATTGAAATTGGGAAAGGCTTCCAAGTAGTTTTTAACCAGTTACTGAGAATTCGGCAGACATCTTTTAGAATAAATAAATCTATATGTCTAATTAATCCTGCTCTTTCTATTTCTGGAAGAAAACGCCCTGGTGGAATAATTCCTTTTTGAGGATCGTTGTATCTGATCAATGCTTCAGCACCACAAATTTGATTAGTTTTAGTATGAGCCTTAGGTTGTAAAAAGGTTAAAAATTTTCCATTTACAAAAGCAGTATTTAAACGCTCTAATATTTTTGCTATCGACTGATCAGATTTAGCTAACTTAGAGTGTATTTTTTTATTTACAGCATGTCTTGTTTTTTCCTCTAATTGCTCTTGCATTGTTTCTAACACAAGTGAATTCTTTTCCCAAACTTTTTCACAAATGATCCATTGATCATAAAATTCAATTAGCTCTTGGTAAAAAGTATCATATATATGAATGAAGTTTTCATACGTAATATCTGGACAAAGCACTATAAAATGGGCATTACTGATCCGATAACATGATTTTTTATCAAAAAATTTAGTAATTGTTTGTGCGATGAACTGTAAGATTTCATCACCTTGTACGATGCCATACCGCTGATTATATTTTTTTAGATTAATGATAGTTATTTCAATCATTCCAAAAGTAGAATAAATATCAGTATTTATATTTCTTATAGTCTTAATATAAGAATCGTAGTTAGATAAACCGGTTTTTTGATCATGAGTAAGGGCATAAGTATATTTAGTCTGCAAATTATAAATAGTGGTAATTTTACAAATAACATCAGCAATCACCTCAATAGATTTTGAAGCGTTAATATGTTGTTTAACAGTTTCCACGAGCAAGCATGATACAAGCTTGTTTTTGTTATAAATACCGATAAATAATAATGGTAGTGGTACATCCTTTTCAAAATATAGTTCTGTAATATTTTTATAACAAAAATGGTTTTTATCTAATATTACAAAGTATTTTTGTGGTGCGACAGCACTAACAATATTTTCAAAGTGTTCCTTACTGAAATGAGTATTTTTAATATTAGAGATTTGATTATTATAATTCCACTTTGAAGTCAGAGAAAATTTTTGTTGATTATCGCTTTGATGAAATAAGAGAACATTTTGGGCATTAAAGAATGTTCCTAATTGTCTAAGAATATTATCAAAAGCATTTTCTCGTTGAATATTTTTATCTATATTTTTCCAGCTTATTTCTAAAAATTGTTGTAAATCTGAATCCTGATTTTCATATGCTAAGTTAAAGGGAATATCCTGCATTTCAATTTTTCTTACAGTATCGCCCTCATAATGAGACAGCTGTTCTTTAACATACATAAGTTTATCGATTTTGGATACAAAACATTCACGCATATTTGTTTGTTCAAAGTCGATTTGTTGAGAACAAAATGGGCACGGTGATTTACGATTATGTAATAATTCATAACATTTTATTGGCTTTTTAACTGGGAAAATACAATTAAATATGATTTGTCCAGTCGGGCTCATCGATAAAATTGTAAAATCATTAGGGTTAATAATCATTTCAATCTTGAAATTAAATTCAACTTTTTCAATTTCTTGATAAGATAGTATCTGGTTTTTTCCGCGTCTTTTAGCTGTATCTAAGGCATGGAGTGCGCATTGATGAATTTGACTATAGCTCATATTTTCTGAAAATAGATAGATTAAACCACCGGTGAGAGTTAACTGGGTCTCAATATCTTGAAAATGATAAATACTAGAAAGCTTTTTTTGAAGTTGTAAGGCTGCTTGATAGATAACTTTTTTTGATTCAGCATTATGATAAAAAATAGAGAATGTATCACTATTGATTCGTGCTGCAATACAGCTGGAAGAAATACTTTTCTTGATCATTTGTCCCATTTGACGAATGATTTGGTCACCGAACAAGAAATTCCCACTGTGATTTATCTGTTTAAAATTATCAATATCTAGCAAAAGAAAAGCATTGACTTTCTTAGGATCATATTCTTTCTTCAGCAATGTTTCAATCATTAGCTGTGAAGTAGACTCATTATATAAGCTACTCATCTCATCAATTTCTGCTTTATTTTGCAATGCTAATTCACGTCTTTTTTGGATATCAATATTTTTGGTATAAATAAATAATATTACATCGTTATTTTGAGGAGAAATGGTTGTTTTCATATTTAAGGATACCCATAATATCATTCCATTTAAATATTTCTGCCTAAATTCAAAAGTTGGAATATCGGTAAAAGTACGGATATAGTCATTAATTTGATTTTTAGAATATTTTTTCTCAAATTTTTTTTGATCATCCTCATTAGCAATAGTCTGTAATAAATATTTATAAATATCATCGTATGTGTAATCAGAGAGCTGTTTTTCATACTGTTCATTGGAATGTAAAGAAATATCTTCGATAAAATCACGAGAAAAATTTAAACGGATGTTTAATATAATATCTTCATTCAAAACTTTCCTTAAACTTTCTTCATTATAGATTCTTGTCTCAATTTCTTTTTGTTCTGTAACATCTTCTGATATGCCAATTGCCCATGCTGGTTTTTCATCAATATGCTGGACAATAGTATATGTTATTTTTTCCCAAAGATATTTATCTTTAGCATCTTTTTGTTTGACCCTGATTGTAGCAGAAAGGGGAGCAGCTCCTTTTTCTAAGCGTTGATATAAATTCTTAAGTTCATTAATGCTTTGAGGATGGATCAACCCTTGTGCAATTATGCTTTCTGGGATATTGGCAGTAAGATTTTGATAGCTGCGGATTACTGCAGAATCGGGATTGCCAATTACTTGTTTGTTTTGAATATCAAACTCCCAAATATTTAAGCCGGTTTTAGTTTGTGCAACTTTAAACAACTGCTGTGAGCGATATAACTTATCTTCTAGTTTTTTTCGTTTAGTAATATCCATGACCATTCCAATCATAATAATTGTTTGATCAAGCAGCGAAGTAAAGCTGGCACTAATATGAATCCAGGCAATTGAATTGTCTCGTTTTTTAATTCGATATTCAAGAATAGCTTGTGACTGATTATTTTTAATTAAATCCGTTATTTGGGCTCTTATTCTTGCTTTATCTGATTCATAAATGAGATTTTCAGCACAATCATTTAAATCATGGTGAAATTGTTTTTTGGTATACCCATGTATTCGATAATATCCGTCATTAGCATATAAAATTGGAAAATGTTCAATTAATGCAGCTTTAAAAACTCCGTCAAGGCTATTTTCATTAATGAAACGTAGTTCTTGTTCATTATTCATTTCATGGGAAATATCAACAAAAAAAGACAAAATTAATTTTTGACCATGCCCATCGATAACGTATTTTCCTCTTTCATATACCCAAAGCAAATGGCCTCCGTGGCAAACTATGCGATAACGAATTTCATAAATGTCATTTCTTTCAAGCTGTTGGAAAATTTCTCTTTCAACAAATTGACGATCTTTTTCATAGATAATATTTGAAAATTTTCCATTTGTTATTTGACATAATTCTTCATAAGAATATTGGGTATATTCTAAAATGGCTTGATTAAAGCAATAGAGTGGAAAGCCAGAGTGCGCTTGGACAGCTAGTATTCCTCCCGGGATATTTTTATTTACAAAATCAAGTAAGTCAGTTTTTGTTTTTAAATCATTTTGCTGATCAAATATGTTTACAAAGTAAAAGCTTTTTTGAAAAAGAAAATTATTTTTATTGCTTTGATTTTTCTCATAAATATAATACGAAGTATCTAAATAAGTATCTAAAGAATTTGGCTCTAGAGAAGCTTGTTCTCTATTTTTATCCAAATTACGAATTGTTCCAGCAAATAAATCTGGATTACCATTTTTATCTCTAATCATTTTTCCTTTACAAAGCAAGGGAATCCAACGGTTAGAGGCATCTTTTGCACGATAATAAATTGTATGCTGTTCAGCTCTGCCATCAGCAATTTCTTGATTACTTCTTAAAAATCCTGCTTTATCATCAGGATGAATTTTTTCTCCCCAAAATGCTGCAGCATTATCAAGAATTTGATTTGGCAAACGAAAATCTATCATCATCTGACGTGAGTACATGAATTTACTTGTCTTTAAATTTCCAACAAATAAGTAGTCATCAATTGTTTCTGATAAACTTTCAAAAAGATGATCACGATTATATTCAAATAAAGGAATAGAATTATACTTAGGTTGTGAATTTGTTAGCCTTTTTTTATTCATAAGAATATGATAATCTCGTTTTTGGATATACATTTGTGAATCAGCAATAGATAATACATCAGAAACAGTTAAATTTTCATCTACATGGATATTAGCAATTCCATAACTAAAAGAGGTATCATAATCAATGTTTTCTTTGATTCTTTCTTGATTTAAAGTTAAAAGAATATTATCCATCCAAACTTCTACACCTTTAACAGTAGTATCTAAAAAAACAATTATAAATTCATCACCACTAAGGCGAAAGATAAAGTTTGGCTCTTTCAAACGCTTTTTTATATTTTGGGCAACAAATATTAATAGGCGATCGCCTTCAAGATGTCCATAAGTATCATTAACCCATTTTAAACCGTTCATGTCATATAAAACTACAACAAAGTCTTCGTTAAGATATTCAGCAGTTAATAGTTCTTCAATTCGTTTTTTACCGGCATTTCGATTAAAAATACCTGTTAATTCATCAATTGTTGCTTCTACAGATAACTGTAGTTGTTCAGTAACGTCAATCGAATTTTGGATATGATAAAGTTTGTTATCCCAAAGTTCTAAAGTATCATGATTTAAATATGTTTTTTCTGTTATCGTGTTCTTTTCATACCATACACAAATTTTTTGTGAATTAGATTCTTGAAGTTGTTTGATTTTACAAAACTCACATCTTTTGTTCATTCCAGATTGTAAAATCTGCCAGCATTTCTTTCCTTCGGTGTTAGAGACTTGAAACGTATTTTTCATATAATCGTTCATATATACAATTTCATCAGTTTCAACATCGGTGACATAGATATTAGAGTTAATTTGATCAAGAATCTTCTTGTAGAATGCTGAATTAAAATTTTCATTCATCGACAAAATCACCTCAATTATCGTTTATATATATTACTTTTATTATATCATTCATCGAGAAACATATAAAAAAATTAACAAGTAAAAAGATAAGTTAATGTAGTTAAAATGTGATTTTGTAACTGATTTATAACCAATTTATGTAATTTTATGGAAAATTTAATTACTAAAAAATAAATATTAACAATTAAAGTAGAAAAAACTGATTTAATAAATAAAAAGGGCTATAACGCCTAGAGTGATATGCTTCCTCCTAGGTAGACAAATAAAATAATAAAAACTTGTCATCTAGAAGGGAACATATCAAAGATTGAAAATCTTTATTTGTTATAGTCCTTTAAGCTTGTCTTTTTATGATTGTGATATTTCTGCCACTATCTTTATATTTACGATAGCTATAAAATAACTTGTCATTTTCAACAGTACAATATGGCGAAACAGTAATATTTTTTTTCAATAAACCTAAATTTAATAACATTTGTCGGTTTAGACCTTTGTTATCAAGCAAATAATGTGTAGTATCTGTTTGTTTATAGTACGGAGTAGTATCGAAATCCATTTGTTTAACTAAGTCGATGACATTATCCATTACCTCAAGACAATCTTGGCAGATGCATGGTCCAATATAGGCAAGCATCTCTTTAGGATCACAATGTTCATTTTCAATTAGATGTTTTGTGACTTTTGAAACAATTTGTTTAGTTGTTCCTAGCCAACCAGAATGAATTGCAGCAATTATTTTTGTTTTAGGACAATATAGTAACACTGGGGTACAATCTGCATGAAATGATAATAAAAAGAGATCAGTATCTTTTGTATAAAGAGCATCAGTATTGTTAAAGGCATCATCTTGGCAGTACATACCTCTGCCACCGTCTTTAAGAGATACTTCTTTAAAGTTGGCTGAGTGTGTTTGATGTGGTGCCACCATGTGCTCTAAATCAGTTTTTAAAAGTTTGGCTAATTGTTTACGATTATTGAGAATCAATTGTTTGTCCTCGTTATTATAAGACATATCGCCTAATTCTTTAGTAATTGTATATGCTTCAATGTTTTCAACAGTATTCCATTTGATTAATTTCATAATTTAGACCTTTCTGTGTAATTTGCCTTAGCACCAAATTTAATCGAACATATAGTATATTAAAGGAGGTGGAAATGATGTTTTGTAACTCAGGATGTGGTTGTAACAACAGCTGCGGATGTGGAGGATGTAACAGTGGAATGAACTGCTGCCGTGCTACTCCAATCGTTGCACCAAGAAAAGTTTGTACAAGCTGCTCTAATCAATATGTTGAACAACCAATTATTTGCCCAATCGAATGTCGCCATATTAATAATATCGTTTATTACCCACGTTATTATCCACGTTATGAACGTACTTTCATGACTCAAAGTAAT
>SKEZ01000268.1_pt2 | contig 10955 bp, 12 predicted proteins | sample 4843881 | NCBI WGS metagenome assembly SKEZ01 (sample SAMN11008796, study PRJNA524170) | human gut metagenome | isolation source: fecal sample from pouch patient p1, p46 | place: Israel: Tel-Aviv | reverse complement strand
TTAACTAATTTAGGAGTTAAACGTGCCATGGTAGTATATGGACAAGATAGTTTAGATGAAATATCATTATCAGCCCCAACAAGTGTATGCGAAGTTAAAGATGGTACTTATACTCGTTATACAATAACTCCAGAACAGTTTGGATTAACACGCTGCTGCAAAGAAGAATTAGTAGGTGGTACCCCTAAAGATAATGCTAAAATTACAAGGGATATTTTAAGTGGTGTCAAAGGACCTAAACGTGATGCTGTGTTGTTGAATGCGGGAGCTGCTATTTATATTGCCGGTCGTACAAAAACAATGCAGGAAGGAATCGAATTAGCTGCTAGATTGATTGATGATGGTAAAGCATTAGCTAAACTAGAGGAGTTCATTAACAAAACTAACATGTAGAAGGAGTTTTAAAATGATTATTGATGATATTGTAGAAAGAACTTTGGAAAGAGTAGCAGAAAACAAAAAACGTAATTCCATTGAAAAATTAGCTAAATTGGCTTTTGATAAGCCAATTAATAAAGATTATCCTTTTGAACGAGCTTTAAGAAGAGCTGGAATTTCTTATATTATGGAGATTAAACGGGCTTCACCGTCAAAAGGAGTGATTGCTCCAAATTTTGATTATAAAAGTATTGCAAAGGAATATGAAGATATTGGTGCAGCTGCAATTTCAGTAGTTACAGAGCCCGACTTTTTTAAAGGTGATGATGACTTTTTAGCTGAAATTGCTAAAATAGTCAAAATACCAGTACTTAGAAAAGATTTTGTTGTAGATGAATATATGATTTATGAAGCTAAACTATTAGGTGCAGATGCCGTATTACTAATTTGCAGTATTCTTGATGAAATAACGCTAATGCGCTGTTTGAATTTAGCAGAGCGTTTAGGGATGAGTGCTTTGGTTGAAGCCCATAGTTCAATGCAGGTAAAGAAGGCATTGCGTGTTGGTGCTAAGATCATTGGTGTTAATAACCGTGATTTGAGAAATTTTGAAGTTGATCTAAATAACAGTATTGAATTACGTTCGATGGTACCAGAAAATATTATTTTTGTTTCTGAAAGTGGGATTAAGACATATGATGATATAAAAACGTTAGAAGAAAATAATGTTGATGCTGTATTAGTTGGAGAAACTTTAATGCGATCTCATGATAAACGTAAGACTTTTGAAATCTTACAAGGATTACGTAAACCGGATAATGCAAATTAAAATTTGTGGCTTATTTCAAGTAGAAGATATAGATTATGTAAATGAGGCAAAACCTGATTATGTTGGATTTGTCTTTGCTAAAAGTAAAAGGCAAGTAGATATTCATCAAGCAGAAAAATTAAAAAATAAACTTGATACAAATATAAAGGCTGTTGGGGTATTTGTTGACGAACAAATTAGTGAAATTACTGCTATTGTTAAAATGGGGATCATTGATCTTATTCAACTTCACGGTCATGAGGATAATGCTTATATTAAGCAGTTAAAACAGTCAGTGCAGATGCCGATTATTAAAGCCATCAAGGTGATTGAAAAGGATGATCTTAATAACCTGGATTATGAATGCGATTATTATTTACTGGATAGTAAAATAAGCGGTAGCGGTAAGTCATTTGACTGGTCACTAATCAAAGATTTAGATAAACCATTTTTTCTAGCGGGAGGAATTGATTTAGATAATTTAGATGAGGCAATGAGTAAAGCTGATTATGGAATAGATGTTAGTAGTGGGGTAGAAACTAACGGAATCAAAGATCGTAATAAAATTATAGAAATAGTAAGGAGAACAAAAAATGGAAACAGGTAGATATGGAATACATGGGGGTCAATATATTCCAGAAACATTAATGAATGAAATCCATAATGTTGAAAAAGCATATGAATTTTATAAAAATGATCCTGAGTTTAATCGAGAGTTAGAAAAATTATTGAAAGAATACGCAGGGCGCCCATCGTTGTTATATTATGCTAAAAAAATGACAGAAGATTTAGGTGGTGCGAAAGTATATTTAAAACGTGAAGATTTAAATCATACGGGATCTCATAAAATCAATAATGTTTTAGGTCAAGTTTTGATGGCAAAAAAGATGGGGAAAACTCGTGTTATTGCTGAAACTGGGGCTGGTCAGCATGGAGTTGCAACAGCTACGGCTGCCGCTTTACTAGGTTTAAAGTGCGAAATTTTTATGGGCAAAGAAGATACTGATCGTCAGGCTCTAAATGTGTATCGAATGGAGTTGTTGGGTGCAACAGTTCATAGTGTAACAAGTGGAACAATGACATTAAAAGATGCTGTTAATGAAACGATGCGTGAGTGGACAAAAAGAGTTGATGATACTTTATATGTATTAGGCTCAGTTATGGGACCGCACCCATTTCCGATGATTGTTCGAGATTTTCAAAGTATTATTTCTAAGGAAGCACGTGAACAAATCTTAGAAGATGAAGGAAAGTTACCAACAGCTGTTATGGCTTGTGTTGGTGGTGGAAGTAATGCAATGGGGATGTTCTATAATTTTATTAATGATCAGGAAGTTCAGTTGATTGGCTGTGAGGCTGCTGGTAAAGGAGTTGATACTGCTTTAACTGCAGCTACGATCAATACTGGATCATTAGGGGTTTTCCATGGAATGAAATCATATTTTTGTCAAGATGAATATGGACAAATCGCTCCTGTTTATTCAATTTCAGCAGGTCTAGATTATCCTGGAATAGGACCTGAACATGCTAATCTACATGATATTGGTCGAGCTCAGTATGTACCAGTTAGTGATGATGAAGCAGTGGCTGCTTTTGAATACTTAGCTCGTACAGAGGGGATTATTTGTGCAATTGAGAGTGCTCATGCTGTAGCACATGCTCGTAAAATTGTACCATCAATGGATAAAGAAGATATTGTTATTATTTGTTTATCCGGCCGTGGTGATAAAGATGTAGCTGCAATTGCTAGATATCAGGGGGTGGATATTCATGAGTAGAATTAGTGAAGCCTTTAATAATAAAAAAGCTTTTATTGGATTTTTAACTGCTGGAGATCCTTATCAAAAAATGACAGTTGAATATATCTTAGAAATGGAAAAAGCAGGAGCATCATTGATTGAAATTGGAATTCCTTTTAGTGATCCAATTGCTGAAGGACCGGTGATTCAGGAAGCTAATATACGAGCATTATCGAAAGGAATGACAACCGATCAGGTTTTTGAAATTGTAGCTGAGGTTCGTAAACATTCGAATATTCCGCTTTGTTTGATGACTTATTTAAATCCAGTTTTCCACTATGGATATGATGAATTTTTTAAAAAATGTCAAGAAACCGGAGTTGATGGGATCATCATTCCTGATTGCCCGTATGAAGAAAGTAAGGAAGTTAGTGATATTTGTTATAAATATGATGTTGATTTAATCTCTATGATTGCTCCAACATCAAAAGAGCGAACACTTGAAATAGCAGCCCAGGCAAAAGGTTTTATTTATTTAGTTTCTTCAATGGGAGTTACAGGTATGCGAAGCAATATTGTTACAGATATTGAAGGAATTGTTGAATCAATTAAAACGGTTACTGATACACCAGTAGCGTTAGGATTCGGCATTAATAGTCCAGCACAAGTGAAGCATTTTGGAAATATTGCTGATGGTGTAATTGTTGGCAGTGCAATTGTTAATTTAATTAAAGAACATGGTGATCGTGCGCATCAACCATTATTTAATTACATCCAGACACTGATTAAGGAATTATAAAAGGATAATTAGAAGGGATTAAATTATTGAAATTTTAATTAGTTTAGACTGTTAATAATAGTTCGTTTAAAAAAATGAATTTGATTTATAGTATAAAATAAAACTAAAAAACAGCAATCTATCGGATTGCTGTTAAATTTAGTTTAAATTAACTTAAAAAAGTATTATTTTGATAAGGGTTTATTTGAATGATTGTCTTTAATAGTCAAATGATCTAATAAGGTGTCTAACGAACCGGTTAATAAATAGCCCCCGCCTAAAATAATAATCATTAAAATTAATAGTCCAACTGTTTCCATACTACCACCTCTATAGATAAAATACCAAAAATAGTATAAAAATGACGTAAGATATTCACTAATAAGATTAAGATTGTATAAAGATAATTTCTATCTTTATACAATCTTAATACTATTGAGGAAATCTTTATTTTATATTTATGAATAGTTTAGTATAGTGAACTTATAAGATAAAGTATAGGTAAAGGGAGCGATGTCCTATCAAAGAAAAACTAACTGAGAAATTATTGCATGGTCTTACGCCAATGAAGATTATTTTCTATGGTTTTTGTATTATTATTTTAATGGGGACGATTCTCTTGAGTCTCCCAATCTCGTTGAAAGAAAACCAGGAAGTTTCAATAATGACTTCTTTTTTTACTGCCACTTCAGCAACTTGTGTGACAGGCTTGATTCGGGTAGATACATATAGTCATTGGAGCTGGTTTGGCCAGTTTATAATTATTTTATTGATTCAAATTGGTGGTATTGGTTTTATGACTTTTTGTATTTATGCTTTAACATTAGCTAAAAAGAAGATAGGAATTATTAGTCGTTCAATCATGCAGAATTCAATTTCTTCTCCACATGTTGGGGGAATTGTAAAAATGACAAAATTTATTATCTTGGCGACTTTTTTTATTGAAGCGTTAGGGGCTTTTTTTCTTTCATTTATTTTTTGTCCAAAATTAGGATTGGTTAAAGGTTTGTGGTTCTCAATTTTTCATAGTATTTCAGCGTTTTGTAATGCAGGATTTGATTTAATGGGTAATTTTGAACCATATAGTTCGCTAGTTTCTTTTCAAGATAATTGGTATCTGAATATGATTATTATGCTCTTAATCATTATTGGGGGTCTAGGTTTTTTGGTTTGGAAAGATATTATTGATAATCGTGGACATTTTTCTAAAATGCGATTACATACTAAAATAGTTATTACAACCACAATAATTTTAATATTCGGAGGAGCACTATTTATTTATTTTTGTGAGCAGGGGAATGCAACTATTTTAAGTTCGTTATTTCAATCTGTAACTGCTCGTACAGCAGGATTTAATACAGTTGATTTATCGAAGATTAGAGAAACAACACAATTAATCATAATTATATTAATGTTTGTAGGTGGTTCTTCAGGTTCAACTGCTGGGGGAATCAAAACAACAACTATTGCAGTAATGCTAGTTAACATTATAAGTATGTTTAAACAAAAGAAAGGTGTTGAAGTTTTTAAACGGCGAATTAGTGATGAAATAGTAAAAATGGCAAGCTGTGTTTTAATGGCATATTTAGTGTTGACTTTGATTGTTTCATTGATTATATGTCAGCTTGAAAATATTTCTTATATAACGGTATTATTTGAATGTGTTTCAGCTATAGCAACTGTTGGATTGACGATTGGAATAACTTCACAACTTGGCGTTATTTCACAGTGTCTATTGGCCTTATTAATGCTCTTTGGACGAGTTGGTTCAATTACGTTCCTGCTTGCTTTTGCTTCGAATAGGGTGACGCCATTAGCAAAAGCACCAGCTGAAAAAATTCAAATAGGATGATGGAGGAACTATGAAATCTGTATTAGTAATCGGCTTAGGACGTTTTGGACGTCATTTGTCAAGAAAATTTATTGAAGAAGGAAATGCTGTTTTAGCAATTGAAAAAGATGAAACAAGAGCTGATTGGGCGGTTAATATTGTTAATGAAATTCAAATCGGTGATGCGACTAATGAAGATTTTATTAAATCTTTAGGAGTTAATAATTTTGATATTTGTGTAGTTGCAGTTGGCGATAATTTTCAAACGGCTTTAGAAATCACTGTACTATTAAAAGATTTTGGGGCTGAATATATAATTGCCAGAGCGAGTCGTGATGTTCACCGTAAATTATTACTTCGCAATGGAGCTGATCATGTTGTTTATGCAGAACGGGAAATTGCTGAAAAAATAGCAATTAAATATGGAGCAAAAAATGTTTTTGATTATTTAGAATTAACACCTGATATTGCGATTTATGAAATTAAGATTCCAGAGAGCTGGTTGAATAAAACAATTATCGAAAAGGCAGTTAGGACGAGATACCATGTTAGTATCTTAGCTACTAAAAAGAATGGGAGAATTTTTCCTTTGCCACCAACAAATCATGTATTTGCCGCTGATGAAACATTGATTGTTATGGGCACTGCAAAATCAATTAAAGAAATTACGCGTTAGCAAAATTGTGTTATAATATAAGCCGAGTGAGGTTATATTATGATTAATCAACAAGAACATATTCTACTATGTCTTTCTTCATCTACTTCTAATCCTGATGTGATTAAAATGGCTGCTGCTGTAGCACATGAAAATAAAGCAATTTTTACTGCTTTATATGTTGAAACACCAGATAATTCAAAAATTAGTAAGGATGATCGCGAAAGACTCCAATATAATACTAATTTGGCTAGAAAGTTAGGTGCTAATATCGAAACAGCTTTTGGTTTAGATATTGCTTATCAAATTAATGAATTTTGCAAAAATGCTAAAGTAACTAAAGTGTTTTTTGGACATAGTCAAAAGGACAGGAAACATTTATTTAGTTCAAGGCTAGATAAGAAATTATTAAATTTACTAAAAGATTTGGATATTAATATTGTCTATCATCAAAATACGGGGAAAGATAAATCAAAGCAAAGAGATTTTAATTTTGTTGTTAAGGGTAAAGATTTAGCTATTTCAATATTTATTCTGTTGATAGCAACCCTGATAGGGATATTATTCCATCATTTAGGTTTTAGTGAAGCAAATACAATTACAGTTTATATTTTAAGTGTTTTAATTACTGCTATAACTACATCTAACCGTATTTATAGTCTTGTATCATCGATTTTAAGTGTTTTAATTTTTAACTTTATGTTTACTAATCCACGTTTTACTTTAGCAGCTTATGGTTCTGGTTATCCTGTAACCTTTGCAATTATGCTGATAGCCGCTTTTATTACGAGTACTTTAGCAATAAGGATAAAACAGCAGGCAAAACAGTCTGCTCAACATGCATATCGTACAAAAGTTCTATTAGAGACAAATCGTCTTTTGCAAAAAGAAAAAAGTATTGCAGGAATTAAAGAAACGGCAGCTAAACAAATTGTTAAATTATTAAATAAATCAGTGATGATTTATCAAATTACTGAAAATGATACGATTTTACATGAAGTCTTTCATCATAATAATATGACTGTTCATGATTGTGATGAGATTGAAACTAATGTTCACTGGGTCTACCAGAATAATAAAACATATCAAGCTAAGAATTACTATTTACCGCTTGCTAGTACTAATGATATTTATGGTGTAGTAGTAATAATTTTAGAAGATGTTATTCTTGATGCTTTTGAAAATAATTTAGTACTATCAATCGTTGGTGAATGTGCTTTAGCTCTAGAAAAAGAGTTTTTTAACCAAAAGAAAGAAGAAGCTGCAATTGAAGCTAAAAATGAGCGGTTGCGTGCAAATTTATTACGTTCAATTTCGCATGATTTACGAACACCATTAACTAGTATTTCTGGTAATGCAAGTGTACTGATAAATAATAGCGGCAGCTTAGATGAAAATAAAAAAATGCAGTTATACGAAGTAATCTACGATGATTCATTATGGTTGATTAATCTGGTTGAAAATCTTCTTTCAGTTACAAGAATTGAAGATGGTAAAATGAATCTGCATTTAGAAACAGAACTTATTGAGGAAGTTATAAATGAGGCATTGAATCATATTAGTCATAAAAAGGATGAACACCGTATTGAGGTAAAGGCTAATGATGAATTTATTTTAGCAAAAATAGATGCTGGCTTAATAATTCAAGTAATTATAAATATTGTTGACAATGCGATTAAATATACACCAAAAGGTTCAATGATTAGTATTGAAACCTTTAAGCATAAAGATTTTGTAGAAATTCAAATTGCTGATGATGGAGCAGGAATCAGTGATAAGGACAAAGAAAAACTTTTTGAAATGTTTTATACTGTAAAGCATGAGGTTATTGACGGACGTCGCGGACTTGGTTTAGGGTTAGCTTTGTGTAAAGCTATTATTGTAGCGCATGGTGGTAATATTGCAGTTAAGGACAATATTCCTCACGGAACGATTTTTAGTTTTACATTGCCGATTAAGGAGGTTGAAATACATGAATAAGCCATTTGTATTAGTTGTAGAAGATGATAACGCAGTTAGAAATTTGATTGCTACAACTTTAGAAACTCATGATTATAAATATCATACTTCACAAACGGGAAAACAAGCAATTATTGAAACTGCTTCACAAAAACCGGATATAATGCTGTTGGATCTAGGGCTGCCTGATTTAGATGGGGTTGAAATTATAAAAAAAGTACGTACTTGGACAAATATGCCAATAATCGTTATTAGTGCTCGAAGTGAAGATCGTGATAAAATTGAGGCTCTTGATGCTGGGGCTGATGATTATTTGACCAAACCTTTTTCAGTTGAGGAACTTTTAGCAAGATTACGTGTTATTTTAAGACGGCTTAATTATAATCAAAGTCAAAATATAGAAAGTAGTGATTTTGTTAATGGTGATCTAAAAATTGATTACGCTGGCGGATGTGCATATTTAGATCAGCAAGAACTGCATTTAACACCGATTGAATATAAGTTGCTGTGCCTTCTCTCAAGAAATGTTGGCAAAGTATTAACACATACATATATTACTAAAGAAATTTGGGGGAGTACTTTAGAGAGTGATGTTGCCTCATTAAGAGTATTTATGGCTACGCTTCGTAAAAAAATAGAATTAGATCCTACGCATCCTAAATATATTCAGACCCATGTTGGAGTTGGATACCGAATGTTACGAATTGAATAATATGAGTGAAACAGTTTGTTTCACTTTTCTTTTTTGTTAATTGCGGTAAAATATAAATATAATAAGTATAGGGGGAAACTTAGGGTGTGGATTGGATTAGCTTGTCTATCAGCTTTATTTGCTGGGGTTACTGCAGTTCTTGCAAAAATTGGTTTGAAGAATGTTGATTCTTCTTTAGCAACAGCATTAAGGACAATAATTGTTTTAATTTTTTCATGGATAATGGTCTTATTTGCTGGAACCCAGGAACAATTAAAATATATTGATAGTAATACAGTATTGGTTTTATGTTTTTCTGGAATTGCAACTGGATTATCATGGTTATGTTATTTTAAGGCACTACAATTAGGAGATGTTAACAAAGTTACGCCAATTGATAAAAGTAGTACAATTTTAACGATGCTGTTAGCATTTATTTTCTTTGACGAAAAAATTACTATGCTTAAAATAATTTCTATGATAATTATGTCTTTAGGAACTTATATGATGATTGAAAAAAAGCAGGTTGTAAATAAAGTGACAAATAACCATTGGCTATTATTTGCCTTGGCTTCAGCTTTATTTGCTTCTTTGACGGCTATAATTGCTAAGATTGCAATGCTTAATATTGATAGTAATCTGGGAACTTTTATTCGTACAGCGGTAGTATTGATTATGGCTTGGGGGATTGTTTTTTATCAGCGAAGTTATCATACAATTAAAGAAATTACAAAAAAGAATTGGCTTTTTTTATTTTCTTCTGGAATTACAACAGGTTTATCATGGATCTGTTATTATAAAGCGTTGCAATTAGGGGAGGCTAGTATTGTGGTTCCAATCGATAAACTGAGTATCATCGTCACAATTATCTTTTCGTATTTTGTTTTAAAAGAGTCTTTGTCAAAAAAGGCTGTGGCGGGATTGATTTTGATCGTTGCAGGAACAATGTTATTATTGATTTAAAGGGAGGAAATTATGAGAGAATATCATTTAATTGAACCTGTATATAATAAAAGTTCTAAAATATTAATTTTAGGTTCTTTTCCATCAGTAAAATCGCGGGAGGCCAACTTTTTTTATCATCATCCGCAGAATCGTTTTTGGAAAATTCTTGCAAATATTTATAATACTGAATTACCAGAGACTATTATTGAAAAGAAAGAATTTTTAATAAATCAACATATAGCTGTGTGGGATGTAATTGCTAGTTGTGAAATCAAAGGTTCGAGTGATAGTAGTATTACAAATGTTGAAGTCAATGATCTAAAGAAAATCATTGATCAAAGTCAAATTACGCATATTTATACAAATGGGAACTTAGCAGATAGATTGTATCATCGCTATTTCGATGAAATTATTGATCTTCCTGTTACTAAGTTACCATCAAGTTCACCAGCTAATGCGAGTTATTCTTTGACGAAATTAATTAGTTTTTGGAAAGAAATAAAATCGTTATAATATATTAATAGAAAGCAAAAAACTCAAAAAGAGTTTTTTAATTATGTTTCATTTTATATTTAAATAGTGAAACAGCTGCAATTAAGAGGAGTCCAGCGTAGCTTAAAACCCAGAATAAATTATTAGGCATTGCGTGATAATTCGCATTTAAGCCATCTCGTGCCATATCTACAGCATGGACAAAAGGAAAACAATACGCAATATCTTTAAACAAGCCTCCAATTAAATCTAAACTAAACCATGTCCCACTTAGCCACGCGGTAAGATTAGTTAATAAGGCACCACAGATTCCTCCGACTTGTCTATCATTAAAAATAGTGCCACAAAATAAGCCGATTGCAATAAAAATAATTGAAATGGGGATTGTACATAAGATGGCAATAATGACATCAGGTGTTATTTTTAAACCTAGACAAAATGCTGCTAGATAGCAAAGTAAAGTCTGTATCAAGGCCATTGGTATTAATGGTAAAGTATATCCCAAAATATAATCTTTAGCTGTCATAGGAGTAGTAAATAATCGTGCTAATAATGATGACATTCGATCACGAGAGATCAATGTAGCTGAAAATAATGATAAGAAGGACAAGCCAAATACTGCAATTCCTGGTGTTAATTGTTTTAGTGAAAAAGGGGTGGCTGGAATATTTTTTGGATT
>SKEZ01001793.1_pt1 | contig 10968 bp, 10 predicted proteins | sample 4843881 | NCBI WGS metagenome assembly SKEZ01 (sample SAMN11008796, study PRJNA524170) | human gut metagenome | isolation source: fecal sample from pouch patient p1, p46 | place: Israel: Tel-Aviv | reverse complement strand
CCATCAGGATGAGTCATGGCTTCAGGTTGTTTTGCTAAATGCATAAGCGCCTGAGCAATACGGCCTGCCACATCCAAAAAGGCCAAGTTAGTCACTTGTCGAGATGTATTTTGCAAGCGTTTTGATAACTGAGAAGTAAGGAACATTAAAATCTCAGGATTAATTTGAATAAGCTGACGATATTTTTTATAAGAAATTTCTGCAATTTCACAAGGGGTTTTCGTTTTCACCCAAGCTGAACGTTTCGAACCTTCATCAAATAAACCCGCTTCACCAAAAAATTGTCCAGCACCTAAATAAGATAAAATCATCTCTTTGCCTTCATCATCTTTCGATGAAACCATCACCGTTCCTTTAATTAAGAAATATAAAATATTGGCATCTTCCCCTGCGTGGATTAAGGTCGATTTTGCAGGATATTTATGCAAATGACAGTGAGTTAGGAACCAATCCAGAGCAGGATCGCGTTGCTGATCATCGTCTTGTAACTTTTGTTCTTCAAGTAATTCTACATCTTCTGACATATAAGCTCCTATTGATTCATTTTAGAAATTCCATTTTATCTTTGATATCAATGGATTCATGTAATTCTGACCAAACAATCACTGCACTTCCATTGTGAATCTTGTTTAGTAGGTGTTGTTTTTTTTGTTCTAAAGAAAATTCGTGTGAACCATAATCGGTACCTTCTCTAAGTACCACACTTTCCACAATATTTTCTAAGGTTTCTATTGGCAATTCTTGCCACGGAATAATCATATATTTATCAACTAAAGTCAATTAAGCAAAAAGCGGTTCAAGAAAACGCCATTGCTGTTCAAAACTTTGATTTGCGCCTAAACGGAAGTTTGTGCGGACATAACGCATAAACTGCCCTTCACAAAGCGTCACTAAATGCCCCGCAATAATGCGTTCATCGACGTTAAAACCGCGCCCTTCGCGTAATTTTCGCATTTGTAAAATATTCACAAATTGCATTTCAAGACGATCGAAAAATTGCGCAACACGAGCCTGTAAAAGTGGTTCTTCAAACATCAATGCATGTCCGGTTAAAATACGTGTCAAACCTGGGTTTTTACGCGCAAAGTCAAGGATCATCTGCATAATGTCACGCACTCGATTCATCGTATTGGTTTCATTACGAATTGATGCGGTGATACGGCTAAATAAATTCGCTTCAATATTATCGATCAACGCTTCAAACATTTTTGTTTTACTTGGGAAGTAACGATAAAGTGCCGCTTCTGACACCCCTACTTCTTCCGCTAAACGCGCTGTTGTCATACGCTCCATTCCGCGTTCAGAATGCAGCATATGAGTAAGCACCGTCAATACTTGTTGCCGACGTTCTTTTACCGTGCGTTTTTCGATTTTTGGCGGTTTGATTTCCGCGGCAATCTCATCAACTTCTACCAGAGATAATTGTTCTACCATAGTTTATTTTTTACCTGAATGACCAAAACCGCCCTCACCGCGTTCAGTTTCGGTAAATTCATTAACAATATTGAATTCAGCTTGTACGACTGGCACAAAGACTAATTGTGCAATACGATCACCAACTTCAATTTTGAACGGTTCATGGCCACGATTCCATACAGACACCATTAATGGACCTTGGTAATCTGAATCAATTAAGCCCACTAAGTTACCCAATACGATACCGTGTTTATGACCTAAACCCGAACGAGGCAAAATCACTGCTGCAAGATTTGGATCGGCAATATAAATTGAAAGGCCTGTTGGGATAAGTTTGGTTTCGCCTGGTTGAATTTCGATGCCTTCTTCAAGCAACGCACGTAAATCCAAACCTGCTGAACCTTCGGTTGCATAAGTTGGTAAAGGAAATTCGTTGCCAATACGGCTATCTAAAATTTTTACATCAATTTTTTTCATGCTTATTTATCCTTTAAAAGAAATCTGTCATACAAAAGTGCGGTCACAAAATTCAACGAATTTTGAGCCTATTTTATTTGTGATAATGCTCAACAATTTCAGTGACCAACACGTCTGCCAATTTATTTTTATCGGCTAATGGCAAGGCTTTTTCGCCCGTTCTCCAAAAGATCTGCAAGGCATTTTGATCTTGTCCGAATACTTGCCCACCTGATACATCATTAGCACAAATCATATCTAAATTTTTGCGTTGAAGTTTGCTCTTCGCATACTCAGCGACATTTTGCGTTTCAGCAGCAAAGCCCACAACAAATGGACGATCTTTTTCTAAACTTGCCACACTTGCGATAATGTCTGGATTTTTCACCAATTTAAGAGAAAGCTCATCGTTATCATTGGTTTTCTTAATTTTTTGATCAGCAACTTCCGCCACTCGATAATCTGCCACCGCGGCACAGCCAATAAAGATGCGATTTTTGACCGCACTTTCAAGGGAGGCTTGCCACATTTCATGGGCGGTTGTCACATCAATGCGATGAACATTTTTCGGTGTAGCCAGATTAACAGGCCCTGCAATTAAGGTGACATTTGCTCCACGTTTTGCAAAGGCCTCGGCAATTGCAAAGCCCATTTTACCTGAGCTGTGATTAGAAATATAACGAACAGGATCGATAGCCTCACGCGTTGGGCCTGCCGTAATGGTGACACTTAAATCGGCTAAATCCTGCTGAACAGCAAAAAGTGATTGAAGTGATTCGAAAATTTCAGCCGGTTCAGACATTCTGCCTGCGCCCACATCGCCACAAGCTTGAAAGCCACTATTTGGCCCAACAAAATGAATACCTCGCGCAGAAAGAGCGGTCAAATTTTGTTGTGTAATCGCCTGGCGGTACATTTGCTGATTCATAGCCGGTGCGAGCAAAATAGGGGCACTTGTCGCGAGACAAATCGTACTGAGTAAATCATTTGCCATTCCAACGGTTAAACGCGCAATAAAATCGGCGCTAGCCGGCGCAATCACAATCGCATCAGCCCATTTGGCCAGCTCAATATGTCCCATGGCTAATTCAGCTTGTGGATCAAGTAAAGATTGAGAAACCGCATTACCCGAAATGGCTTGTAGCGTTAAAGGTGTGACAAATTCAGCAGCGGCTGGCGTTAAAGCCACTCGAACTTCTGCGTTAGATTTGCGTAATAAACGAATAAACTCAATGGTTTTATAGGCGGCGATGCCTCCTGTAATCCCGACAACAATACGCTTTCCGCTCAAGCTCATTTGCTACTCCGCTGCAACTTAATAGAATGGATATGTTTTGTGTGTTAGTACTTAACAACTTAAGGTCGCCTATTTTACTTCAAATTTCGCCAATAAAAAATTTTATTTTTGCGATCGCTATACCAAAAACAAAACTGATTTCTCGCAAAGATTGAAAACATCCTGAAAATTGACCGCACTTTTTTCTTTTCATTAATTAATATGCAAACAAACACTCCTTTAATGCCTCGTGAAAAATTGTTGAAATATGGCGTTGAAGCCCTAGAAGATCACGAATTACTCGCTATTTTTCTACGAACAGGGATTAAAGGCTGCCCTGTCATGGAATTATCACATAACGTGCTGCAACATTTTGGCTCTCTTCGAAGCTTATTAAGCGCAGATAAAGAAGCCTTTTGCAAAGTAAAAGGATTAGGCATTACGCAGTTTATTCAACTGCAAGCCACCACAGAAATGACAAAACGCTATCTGAAGCAAGAATTACTGATAGAGCATGTATTTAGCGACACATCTACGGTAAAGCTTTATCTTCAAGCGGAGCTTCACCACGAAGAACGTGAAATTTTTATGGTGTTATTTCTAGATAATCAACATCGTTTGATTAAAAAAGAGCGGTTATTTTTAGGCACAATTAATGTGACGAATGTTTATCCACGAGAAATCATCAAAGAAAGCCTTTACTGCAATGCAGCCGCCTTAATTTTGGCTCACAACCACCCTTCTGGCCTAGCAGAACCGAGCTATTCCGACAAAATGATCACACAAAAAATTATTGAGGCTGCTGAGTTAATGGATATTCGTATTTTGGATCATTTTATTGTCGGCAAAGGGACTTGTTATTCTTTTGCAGAACATAATCTGTTATAGTTTTAGGGAATTTGATGATTTTTTTATCGTTCATTTCCATTTAAAGACGGAAAAATCGCTTTTGGACTTGAGAAATGAAAATAAAGTCAGTATAATTTGCGACCTTTAATATAGTAAGTGGGTCGGATACTGCGACCTGACGAGGAAGCAAGCTTAGTTTTAAGCTTCATTATCCGAACCATAAGCTCGAGCTTATATTTAAATTATTGGAGATTATTATGTCTAGAGTTTGTCAAGTAACAGGCAAGCGTCCAGCTGTGGGTAACAACCGCTCACACGCGTTGAATGCGACACGTCGTCGTTTTCTTCCAAACCTTCACACTCACCGTTTCTGGGTTGAAAGTGAAAACCGTTTCGTGACCTTACGTTTAACTGCGAAAGGTATGCGTATTATCGATAAAAAAGGCATTGATGCAGTGTTAGCTGAAATCCGTGCTCGTGGCGAAAAAATCTAAGGAGCTAAAACATGGCAGCTAAAGGCGCTCGTGAGAAAATCCGTTTAGTTTCTACTGCAGAGACTGGTCACTTCTACACAACTGATAAAAACAAACGTAATATGCCTGAAAAAATGGAAATCAAAAAATTTGATCCAGTAGTGCGTAAACACGTTATCTATAAAGAAGCAAAAATCAAATAATTTTGCTGATTTGAAAAAAGCCCGACATTGTTCGGGTTTTTTTATACCACAAATTCATTACCGAGATTATCTATGCCTGAACTTCCTGAAGTCGAAACAGCCCTACGCGGTGTCAGTCCCTATTTAAAAGGTTTTACCATTGAAAAAATTATAGTGCGTCAACCACAATTACGCTGGGTTGTCTCTCCTGAATTAACAACGCTCAAAAACGTCAAAATTTTAGATACTTCTCGCCGTGCGAAATATCTCATTATTCATACAGAAAAAGGTTACATCATTGGTCATTTAGGGATGTCTGGCTCTGTTCGAATTGTGCCGCATGATAGTCCTATTGATAAACACGATCACCTTGATATAGTGATGAATAATGGCAAATTACTGCGTTATAACGACCCCAGACGCTTCGGTGCATGGTTATGGACGGAAAGCTTAGGTGACTTTCATCTTTTCCTAAAACTTGGTCCTGAACCGCTTTCAGATGAATTTAACGCCGAATACCTTTTTAAAAAATCACGCAAGAAATCGACCGCACTTAAAACCTTTTTAATGGATAATGCTGTCGTCGTGGGCGTAGGAAATATTTATGCCAATGAAACACTCTTTTTATGTGGTTTACACCCAATGAAATTAGCCGAAAACCTCACACGAAACCAATGTGCCTTACTCGTTGAAACGATTAAAAACGTATTAGCGAAAGCCATTACACAAGGTGGTACAACATTAAAAGATTTCTTACAACCCGATGGCCGTCCAGGTTATTTTGCTCAGGAATTGTTAGTGTACGGAAACAAAGATAAACCTTGCCCTAAATGCGGCACTAAGATTGAAAGCATGATTATTGGGCAACGCAATAGCTTTTATTGCCCTCATTGTCAGAAAAAGAAATAGGCGTTATACACGCCTATTTTTTAGAAAAAGGTACTCCAGAAATGGGAAATTGGCATAGCGAGGAAAAGAGCCGGCAGCATATTCGCCACATGGAACATTTGGATATTACAGATGCGAAAGCCCGCCGCTATCATTAGCATACCGCCTACCGCAGCAAAATCACCTCGCATTTCAGGTGTCACGAAAGGAATAATAAACACCGCAGAATAAGCTAAAATCACTTGAACCAATGTTTGTGGCACAAAAATACTTGCCACAGAAATGCCGAGTGATGTGGCAAAGATCATCGCCGTGAAAAAATCTAAAAAGGATTTCACAATGAGGATATCAAAATTACCACTCATCCCCTCATTCATCGCCCCAAAAATCCCCGTTCCACTAAATGAAAACAAAACTACAATCGCAACAAATTTAGATAAGAACTCTTCTTGGCTAGGCATGGTACTTGGTTTATCTGGAAACATCTTTTCAACAATACCTTTGGCTGATGATGCCAGTTTATTGATCCCCTGTTCCAATAAAAGCAATTCCCCGATTATCGTCCCTAATAACACCGATAAAATCATTGCCGGCATATTGGTAGTTTTCGCCACCATCACAATACCCATACCCATGGAACACAAACCAAAGATTAAGGTTAAATTAGTGCGTAAACGCTCTGGAATGCGCCCACCGAGTGCAGCCCCGATAACTGCACCACTGATAATCGCTAGTGCGTTGATATAAGGTCCGATAATCATATTCTTCTCCGAGTTGACTCACCCTATTATACGAAAAACGCGATGAAAATCGACCGCACTTTTGGCAATAAAAAAGGCATGGTTTCCCATGCCTTTTGTTTATTAATGATAAATTACCAGTGGTAACCTGCACCTACTGCTACACCCACTTTACCTTGAGTATCGCTAGTACCTGCTAAACGAATAATAATTTTACCGTTATCTGAAATACGTGACATACCTAATGCCACTGCATTTTGACCTTGGTAATTACCCGCTGCCACAGATACCATGCTCTTACCTGGAATGTAAGCTTGTGGTAATTGAGACGCCGCTAACGCGCTTGCTGTACCTGCATTGACACGTTTACCTAACTTGTTCACTTGACCATTTAACTTATTGATCTTGTTGTTCATGTCAGCTTTTACTTCGTGTAATTGGCTGCCGTTTACCGCATCAGTACTGTCTGCTGCAATACGCCCTGGTGCAACATTGGTAATTTGTTTGTTACCTGCATTGATACCATTTTTAGTCATACTTGGACCATTTTTAATGGTGACGCCATTACCATCAATCACCGTATCACCCGCAGTGAATTTGTTTGCAGCTACGCTTTCCACTTTAAGGTTTTTCTTGATACCTACTCGAATATTGCCGCTCTTATCAATGTTGGTCATCACATTATCGCCACCATCAAACTCACTCCAGTTTGTGTTGCTATCTGCGCCTTTCACATTGATTTGGCTATTTAATTTCGCACCGTAAACATCGCCTACATTTGCACCAAATTTTAAGCCATCGCTTAATGTTGCGATAGTTTCACCACCAAAGTTCATACGATTTGGTGTTTTACCATCCAAGTTTGGTGCTGCATCTTTACCACTTACCACTGTAATTGGCGTTGAATTATCGCCTTCGCCAAGATTGATTGTAGTCGTGTTAACGGTTGCAGCCGCCACATTTTCAGCTTTTAAATCTTTGGTAGTAGAAATAGTGAAATTCATGCCATCTTGCTTAATTTTGACATTTTGTCCAGCAATATAAGTCACGGTATTACCTGGGCTTACCTTTTGAACAGTTTCACCTTCAGCTTCACCACCATCTTTATTCACAGTGACATTCCAACCAGAATTATTGATTGCATTTGCAACTGTGGTTGCATTCACCAATTTAGAGCCATCTACAGGTGTATCAATTTTTCCTGTTGAATTAGGTGTTAAATTAGTGGTCGCTACAGCATTATAAAGTTGGCTACCGTTTATTGCATCTTTGCTATCTACATTCACATCACCATCGGCAACATTAGTGACTTTGTTTCTACCTGCATTCACGCCAGCATTAGAGATTGACACAGTTTTATTTGGATCTTTAACTGAACCATCTTTATTAAAGTTATCCGCTTTATTAACTTCAACACCTGCTGGAGTGATTTTTGTTACATCACCTGATGCATCTTTAAATTCAGCGCTATTTAAACCTTTTAAGTCTTTAGCTAACTGAACTTCTAATGTATCAGTACCATCTGCTTTAACATTGATATTACCTGCTGCTGATTTAAAGTCTGCTGATTGTGCTTCAGTTACACCTTCACCTTTAATTTTCACCAAGGTATTTAGTTTATGTTTGTTTACCGTACTTTCATTATTACCTGTAAACTTCAAGCCGTCATCTAAAGTAGCAACACTTTCACCGTTTACATCTAAACGAGGTTTCTTAGTTGTATCGTCACCATCTACACCAGCAGGACCCTCTGTGGTCTTAATTGTAAGTGGATTTGCGCCATCTTTGCCCGCTAGACCGATTGAGCCATCTTTTCCATTGAGTGAAACAGAAGAACCATCTTTACCTTTAACATCTAATGAGCCATCAGTACCTGGTTTCCCATCCTCTGATTTTTCGCCTAGTGTCATATTATCTGATGTTGCAATTTCATAACCATTTGCAATTTGGGTTACTTGAATATTTTTACCTTGGTTAATAACAAATGTTTCATTGCTCGTAATACGTTTATCTGCCTCAGAAAGATCTGGTGTCACAGTACCATTCGTCGTTAAATTAAAGCCCATACCATCAATTTTCTTATTGATTGTATCGCTTAATGAATATAATTGACTACCATTCACTGCATCTTTGCTATTGGCATTAACATCACCATTTGCAACATTGGTAACTTTATTACCCGCAGCATCAATACCTGCTTTAGTTACACTCGGGCCATCAGCAATTTTTAAACCATCATTGTTAATGGTTGTATCACCTGCTTTTAAGCCATCTTTTGTTAAAGCAACATCATCACCAACTTTTACACCATCTTTATTTAAAACGGTATCACCAGCTGTTACGCTATCAACTTTGATGTCTTTGTTTAATTTAACTGTAACTTGATCACCTGATGCATTAGTTTTAATGTTGTCATCACCGTTAATCGCAACGGTTGAACCTAATTTTTCCACATTAGTTGAACCGCTATCACCGTTAAAAGTTAAACCTTTAGTGGTAACCGTAGTATTCGCATCAACACCTTTTTGAATATTATCTTTGGTCGCTTGAGAAAGATCGACAGCATAATCGGTCACCTCTACACCACCTACAGATTTCGTACCATTAGCTGTCACAGATACAGCAGTTGAACCATTTGAAACAGAGGCTGAAACTTCTTTTGCAGAACTTACAGCATCAATTTTCTTACGAGTTGCATCATCAATTTTAACTTCAATACCATTGCCAGTTGCAACTGTCGTTAAACCATTTGAACCTGTGATATTTAAAGATTGAGTTGCGAGATTAACCGCTCCAGTCCCCGTATTACCAGCTGTAGTTAAGTTAACCGCTTCGATCGCTTTAAATGCACTATAAAGTTGCGAACCATTGATTGCATCGGTTGAAGTGCCAGAAACGTTACCTGGTGCTAAATTAATAAGCTGACGTTCATACCCCTCTTTACCGATAGAAACAACGTCTCCAGCAATGACTTTCTTACCACCTGCCCACGAATAAGTGTTACCTAAAAAAGTATAAGATTCGAGAGCTTTACCTTCCCTATCAGTGGCAGAACCACCACCGAGCGCAACAGAGTTTGCAAGCGTTGCATTAGCTCCTGTACCAACAGCGACAGCATTCGTTTTTTGAGCTGCAGCCAATGCACCTAATGCTAATGAAAGATCTCCTGCTCTTGTCTTGGTACCTAATGCTACCGCAGCCTCACCAGCAATCGTATTCACCCAACGGGGAGTTTGAAGATCCCCTCCAGTTAAATCTTTAAATGCTTGTTGAACCGTTCCCGTTTTATCTTGGCCATTAGTATTGATATAAGTCGTTTGTGTAGCCGCTGCTTTATCAGTATCATCCCCACCAATCGCAACCGATGCATTACCATAAGAAATAACATTACCGCCAATCGCAATTGATTGATCGCCTCGAGCCCATGCACCCTCAGTAATAGAATTACCACCAAATATAGCCGCTTTATCAGCTCTAATGCCAGCTCCAATAGCAATAGACTGGTTTACTCGTACAACAGAAGTGCTATCGCCAACTTGAGCACCTTGACCGATGAGAATATTACGACTACCCGTTGTTCCACCATAATTTCCTGTGCCATCACCAATCAGCACACTATTGGCATAACGACCATTTACATCACTACCAATTGCTAATGTTTTTTCTTGAGATATCGTTACATTATTACCCATTGCAAATGAAGTTTTGCCAGATACATTGATATCATTACCAATTGCGGCAGATTTCAGATTTGACACACTGATGTTATTACCAATTGCAGATGCATTCATATGCGACACATTGATATTATTACCAATTGCATTAGAGTTTGCATGAGCCACTTTAATATTGTTACCCATAGCTAATAAATTATTATAATTATGGTCTGTAAGAGTAATATTATTTCCCGTAGCTATTGAATTTTTACTAACTACTTGAATATTATTCCCATCAGCTTTGGAAAACACACCTGATACAGTTACATTATTACCTGAAGCACTGGAGTTTGCTCCTGATACAGTTATATTATTACCTGAGGCACTAGAGCTTGCTCCTGATACAGTTACATTATTACCTGTAGCACTAGAATTTGCTTCTGATACGGTTACATTATTACCAATCGCCTTGGAGTTTTGTCCCGTAGAAGTAACATTTGCAGAATTACCAATCGCTGTAGAGTTTTCTCCTAATGCTTTGGTATTTGCATCCCCAATACCAATAGCCGTTGCAACAACATTAACAGGAACAACATCACCAACATGCACTTGAGCCTGTGCCGGCATCATCACTGCAGATAAAGAAAGTGCAAATGCAGAAAGTTTAAAAAGAGAAGATAAACGTGTTTCGCTTGTTACACGTTGTTCTGAGTTTGAAGAGGCTTTTACTGCCCCTTTCGCTAATTCTGATGTCACGACGAAAGATTGTGTCGTTTTGTTCCAAATAATCTTAAATACTTTGTTCATAAAAAGCTCTCCTAAACCGATAAAGTCCACATATGCACTTAGTAAAATAATGCAAACTAAACAAGTAAAAATAAAGTGCTGGGAGTATAGCTAACTCATCTATAAGATCAAGAAAATGATCGCTTTTTATACTGGTTTTTACAAAAAATTTACATTTTCCATACAAGGTATCGTTTGCGTAAAAAGAATGCTCATTAAAATTAGGCCAAAGTCAGTAATAATGAG
>SKEZ01001781.1_pt1 | contig 11033 bp, 14 predicted proteins | sample 4843881 | NCBI WGS metagenome assembly SKEZ01 (sample SAMN11008796, study PRJNA524170) | human gut metagenome | isolation source: fecal sample from pouch patient p1, p46 | place: Israel: Tel-Aviv | reverse complement strand
GAATCGGTACGGCATCCACACCGGTTGCGGCGTAAAGCTCCCAGATAACCGAATCCGGGAAGCCACCGAGCGACCACTCCATTGACAGCGCATCGTCATCAAGGCCGAGGTCTACCGGTGCGCTGCCGTTCATCCCCGCACCGCGATAGTTTTCGAGCTTACGGGTCAGTTTTGGTAGCGTGACGGACTTCGCGACGCCCTGATAGCTGTAGCCGTTCAGAAAGACGTTCATTAACTTGAGTTTGCGCGGCATTGCCATCGGTCAGGCTCCTTAATTGCTGTTAACCGAAGTGACCAGATTTGCCAGGTATTTATCGGTAATACGCTGGCGCAGGGTCAGGTTTTCAAGAGGAGGCACCGGTGTATAGTCGTAGTCGATATACAGTTTTCCGGCCTTGAGGGTTTCCGCATCGTTGGATTCTTCGCTGAACCAGCAGGTCGCATCCACGATATAGCCGTTTGTTTTCAGCTCTCGGAATTTGGCATTGATGCCGTCAACGATGTCGCGAATCAGCGTTGCGGTGATGGGCTTGTCCACCGCCCACATGTGCGCCTCAGCCATCGTATCGGCCAGCACCTGCGCAGTGCGGGTGTAGTTTTCAAAGAGGAACAGCGGGTCATCAGAGCAGGTACGGTTACCCCAGAAGCGGAAACCGTCGCGGCGAATCAGCGTTGTGACGCCTGACTCATTAAGCAGGTCAGCATCGGTGCCGGACTCCTGCAAATCCCAGAATACAGATGCGCTGATGCCGGTAACACCGTTCACCCCGACATTGGACAGCGTTTTATGCCAGCCCTGCTCCTGGTCGATTTTGGCACGCAGCCCCAGTGCACGGGCGGTTGCATACGCGGTGGCGGTGATACTGGTGACCGTATCCCATGCGAGGAAATCCGGCCAGATGACCATCAGCTCACGCTGGCTGAAATTCTGGCGGTAAGCTTTCACCTCGGAAATGGTTTTACAGCCCCATGCGCTGATATACCCGAAAGCGCGCAACTTCTGACAGACTGATGCCAGTGCAACCGCCACCTCTTTGGTGTCCAGTCCCGGCACACCGAGAATACGCGGTTTAACACCGGTAACCGACTCCGCCGCCAGCAGGGCTTTCAGTCCGGTGTACTGACCGTTTTCGTCGGTGGTGCCGATGATATTGGAAACAGTCTGCGCAAGTTTCGTTTCTTCGTCGTCGCCGGTGCCGTCTTCCACACGCACGACTACGGTGACCGGTTTTGACTGGTCAGCGATGGCCTGCAACGACGCCGCCAGCGTGCCTTTTTTACCGGCCTTTGCAATTGCGCTCTGCACATTGGTAATCAGCACCGGTTTATTGAGGGGGAAGATTTCCGCATCCGCATCGCTGGCCGTGCAGACCATGCCAACAATGGCGGTGGATACGGTGGAAATGACGCGGGTGCCGTCGTTAATCTCCAGCACCTGCACGCCGTGATGATAGTCACTCATCCGTTTAACTCCGTGGTTAATGGGTGCAACTATTTTCTGTTGTGCAGAGCATAAGACGCTATTTGACCTGACTGGTCAGTGGATGAAACAACAGATTAAAGAAAAGGCGGGCAACTCGCCCGCCCGTCCTGATTTGTACTCACTCATTTTTCAACTGACAATTTACATAGCCCAAACGCTATCAAATCTGACAGCCTATTTTGAGCGAAAAGCAGACATTAGCATCCTTCTTATAGAAAAGGTAAACCTGCTTCTATTTGTTAATCAATAGAGAGTAAGTCACAATGGCAGATACGAATATCGGCTGGAGAAATTAAATTGAAACCAGAGCAAATGAAAAACAGGGAAGAATTAACTAGCTTTGCAACGAAACTTGCTACTCAAATCAAGATGCAAACCAGCAGCAATTTAAATGATCTTTCTACAGCCCAAGAGAGCTCGCTATTGCCTCTAATCAATCATGCCTGGGGAGAGCAGTTTGAGGATATGAATAGGATATCCCAAAACTACCCTGGTCTCGACTATGTGCAACCGGGAAAGCGCTTAGGTTTGCAAATGACTGCCACTGCAAGAAAGGTTAAGTATCAGAAAACATTAGACAAACTTCGAAATAATGAGAAGTTAAAGGGTAAGTTTGACGAGATTTGGTTTTTCGTCCTCACGGCTGAACGCCTACCTGATAACGTACGTGAACACCCTGACGATTTTCAGTGCAAATATTTCACATTGTACGACCTAGTCGAAAAGGTAATGGGACAGACTTTAGAATTTCAGCGTGATTTTTTGACCCTTGCCCGGAAAGAATACTCGGATTATTTCTCTCCTGGGGACGTTGCTTTCAATCAGGGGTATTGTGTATCAGAAAACAAGCCGATCCCCTTTGACTTGAGTCTTTTCAACGCGTTAATTCATACTAATGAATGGTTTGATGATGTTGACGAAGGTGAGCAGATCGTATATGAATTTCTAGAACTTTTTAAAAATAGACTGCGTCAATGCACTTTATCTGCTAGAAATCTTTTAAGCAAAATTATCAGTGAGATAAATATACCGAAGAGTACAAGCACGAAAATCGAGTTTCCTGAAAAGCAACTTTTCGGGCCACTAATGATTGACGATACAAACTATCAATCTTTTTCAAAAGACCTTGATGATTTGTTCGAGATGAGTCTTATTGAACGATGGGACAATTATGTTGGAATGTACTATAAGGGTGATGATGCATATATCAAAAATGAACGTATGATCAGCGTGTCATTTCCAAAGATTGAACCCGAAATGAATCTGTATGCGGCGTTATATATCTTTTATGAAAAAAATCATGATATTGCAAAACTTGTGAACGCAATTGAAAATAGTGATTTTTCTCTGCTCGCTGACAGCACTTGCCAAAATAATTAGTTAGTAAAAGGATGCATTTATGCTCTTAGTTACTCACTCTGTTGAATTTATTTTAAGTTATTAATATAGATATGGGCTTATATATCTTTAATAGAAATGACTAGCGTGAAAAATATGGGGCTAACTGGTCTGCCTCTCTTTTGACCAAGACAATTTGCTGGAAAACTTCCGCTCTTGGCACAGAGCGGACTGTCAGATTAGACTTTACTCTGTGCCATAGATATGTAAGCTCCCACCAGAGCTCATACAACTTACTGCGGCATTTCCGGCCATTCAGGATTTGCAGGATCCACACGACTGACCAGAACACTGTAGCGTTCCCATGCTTCCAGTCGGCTGCGTTCCTCCTCTGTTGCCATATTCAGCCTGACAGCGCGCTCCAGCAGCAAAATCACGGATTCAGCTTCGGAAAGTAAAGTTGCCTTTTGTGATTCTGCCAGTTGATGCTGTTCGTCTGCCGTATAAATCCGCTTAATCACGGCACCATCCTTAAACATCCATTTACCTGAGTCATCAGCACGTCGGTTGGCGGTAATATCAGGAACCTCGACAACGCTAAAACCTTCAGGGTTAAGCGTTGAAGCATCTCTGGTGATGCCGACAATTATATTATTCTCGTCGTAAACAATCTTTATCGTGTCTTCCTGAAAATTACTTACTTCCTCATACCAGTTTTTTCCGTCTTCAGACCATAACCAGACAACATCAAAATTTTTTGTCAGTTGATATTGGGCAACAGTTTTGGGATTACCCGCAGTAATATTTTTTAAATGCTGCATAAATTACACCTGTGCGACGTTATACCATGTGCCATTAATGTATTTTTGTATTGGTCTGAATACTGCGGGGTCATCACCATCGACTTCACCGACAATACCAAGCCCTGTAATTACATGGCCTGATTTTTCATACATCACACCTTTTTGCATAGTCTGAACAACACGTGTGCCCAGGCGAATATCTCGTACATAGCGAGAATCCGATTCAGCTTTGGTATATGCACCAACATCTCCCGCAGAGGGTTTGCGGGTTGTGGTGTAAAACTCTGACCAGTTAGCCTCAAATCCATAACCATCACGTGCTGAACGATAAAAAATACCGCCGTTCTTATAATTCACACGGAACTGTACGGCAGGGCAACTCCCCGCATTCATATTGAAGTGGAGGATTAATGTCGATGCACCGCTGATATCTGCATCATAAACACCGCTATTCCAGTTCCAGCCAACAGCTTTATCATTTGCAACCCTGCTTCCTGTTTGCCCTAAAGCAAATGCAGGCTGCTGGTTTTTCGTGTTGTAGTCTCGTCGCCAGCCGGGGGCATAAGCATCACCATGATTAATATAAGTGAATTGAGCGTTAGTGGTGCCGCCTCCGGTAGAAGTGCTTGGTGTTGTTACACGGATGGTCATGGCACCTTTATTACCCATAACCTCAATAACGCAACCTGCAAGATGAATAGTTCCACAGCCAGTATCGGTAATAATTTTATTATTGCCGTATGACCATGAACATTTGCACATCCAGTACGGATGATTAAATGCACCACGGGAATCCAGCCATTCAATAAACTGAGCGGTTGTCCAGTTTCCGGCTTCAGTGCTCAAAGCGCCGCTATAAGCACGACAGGCACCGATATTTTTCGTGAAGGTATCCTTTCCCGGAATATCCGCACCGTTCTGATCTTTCTGAAGACGTTTTTCAGCATTGTCATAGGCAGACTTCACTGCTTTTGGTGTTGCGGCCAGCGTTTCAGAATCACTGTTGGCGGCGCTACTGAGCTGAACAAGACCTTTCCGCGCCGTGGTGGCGTCCTGTGCAGTGTATTTCCCGTTAGCAAGGTCATACGCGGCCTTTACCGCCTTTGGCGTTGCCGCAAGCGTTTCAGAATCGCTGTTGGTGACGCTACTGAGCTGGACAAGACCTTTTCGCGCTGTGGTAGCGTCCTGTGCGGTATATTTCCCGTTAGCCAGGTCATATGCGGCCTTAACCGCTTTCGGCGTTGCAGCCAGTGTTTCAGACGTGCTGTTGGTCGCACTGCTTAACTGAGTAAAACCTTTTGCGGTCAGCGAGGCGTCCGGGTGACGTCGTGACTGTTCATGTTCTGCAATTTTGTCATCAACGTAATCCTGCGTCGCCATCACCGTTGTGGTGTCAATGGTCAGCTCCACTGAGGTCACACTGCTGACGATGATGACCATGCGACAGGTCTGCGAACGCCCTGAGCCTTCGGCAAGAGCTGGCTTATAACTTTCGGCCATGTTCGCCACGGCAATTAATGTTCCCGCATCATCGTACAGGCCAAGCTCACGCATCCAGAAACCGCCCACCTCCGGCGGAATAACCAGCTCTGCGATAATATAATTACTGTTTCGTTTGTCCTGGCTGATTTTGTTCAGCGCATGTCGCCAGACTTCATGGATAAGCCCGGTCTGTCCGGCATCCGGGACAGGCAATTTACCACCGCCATCCCCGACGGCCATCGTGGTAATGTTGACCTTCCGCCCTCCCGGCGCGGTTGCCGCTGCCAGCTTTGCTGCACCGGCAGTGGTGATAACGGTTCTGAATTTTGTGCTCATTATTCCTCACTTATCCGGGGTAAACCGTAATTACATCGCCGTCATAAGCCACACCACCGGCGAACAGGTAGCCGGGAATGTCCCGGGTAATGTTCAGGCCAATAAGGTGGCGGCTTGCAGGTTTGGCATCAGCAATCAGCCGTTCCATTTCCTGATACATTGCCTCTGTGATGCCACTTTCCAGTACACCAATATCAAGCCGGAAGGTGCCCGGCGGGTCACTGGTTTCCCACCACTCCGTCACGTTGATGAGATAGCCGAGCGGCTCCACCACACGCCGGATTGCACCTATAGTGCCTTTATGACAGTGGATGAAATAGGCATCGCGGATAACGGCGCGTTTTGTCGCTTCCGGCCACTTTTCATCCCACCTGTCGACCGAAAACGCCCACGCCAGCCACGGCAGCAGATTTGCCGGACAGGTGTCCGGGTTCCACAGCTCACGAATACTGACCGGCGTTTTTTCAATTTCCGCACAGGCTTTTGCGGCGGCGACCTCAAGCGGTGATGAGCCGGTCGGCAGCAGTCGCGAATCACTCATCCGAGCCTCCGGTCACGACGCGGTATTCGGTACAGAAAGACGCCTGCGTACTGTTGAGCACGATGTCGGCCAGTGGTGCTGCCAGTTCGACACGCTGCACACCTTCCACATGCAAAGCGGCATAAATGGCAGACAGACGGATGTCGCGCCCCAGCCGGTGCTGTGCCGTGATATACGCTTCCAGTTTTTTCACGGCGGCAGCGCGGATGGGTTCGCTTTCGGGACCAGGGTAAAGGTAAAGCGTGGCGTTTATCTGGTATTCAACGATGGCGGCAGACTGCACGGTCACGCGGTCGGCCACCGGCCTGACGTCCTCACCATTAAGGGCGTTACGCACCACGGCCAGCAGGTCTTCGGATGCAACACCGTTATTTTCACGTGACAGCACAGAGATGGTGACGCAGGCCGGAGACGGACTGGTGACAGAGATATCCGCGACACGCCCGTCGGCACTGCGACCATGATACTGATAGGCACCCACCGACCCGGCGACGCTTAAGCCCTCAAACGCCTGCTGAATACGCAGACGATAATCGGTGTCAGACTCCATCACTGCCGGTGTCGGCGGAATGGTCGAATCATCTGCCGGGGTGATAGTCAGGCGCGTGGTGTTGTAATTGGCACCAATCACATCAAGGTCATTACCGGCTGCACAGGCCAGCATCACCGCCCGTGCAGCCTCATTCACACGCTGACGCCAGATAAGCTCACGATAAGCATTTTCCTCCAGCAGTTTGACGAGAGGCTCGGATTCCAGCGTCAGGGTACGGGCGACCGCCTCCTGCTGGTCTTCCGGGTAAAGGGAAATCAGTGTCGCCTTGCGTTCGGTGAGAATGGTTTCAAAGTCCAGCTCCTCGACCACATCCGGTGCGGGTAGCTGGTTCAGGTCGATAATCGGCATGGTTTCAACTCACAGGGATGGTTAACGAAAGTGGCTGGCCGGTGTCGTTGTGCTGGCCGGTCAACGTGACCGTCATTCGCCCGTCAAAGCTGCGCGCCGTGGTGACGGATGACAGGGTGACGCGGGGTTCCCATTTCAGCACTGCCATGTAACAGGCGACCTTAATCTGCAACTCAAGCGCCGGGGTCTGCGGCTGGTCAATCATTGATGCCAGCAACGAGCCGTAATCACGACGCATCACCCGTGAGCCGACCGGCGTGCGCAGGATATCGCCGATACTCTGGCTGATATGCTCAAGGTCAGTGACAGTCAGGCCATTACTGCGATTCATTCCGAGATAACGCGCTGTCATAAAGGACTCCCGGTTGTGCCGCCGCTGTCGCCGGGGTGTTTGTGGGTATGCAGTACCTTACCGTTTGATGAGAGTTCACCGCCGGTGTGTTCAATGTTGCCGCGCATCGTCCCGCCCTTCTGTACTTCCAGCGTGCCGGTAATCAGCCTGTTGGTGCAGACCACCTCCGGTGTGTCCAGGGTGACGCGGGTTGATGCTTTCACCATGACCACCGGCACCGTGGCAGTAACAGAATCAGAAGCCGTCACGCTGGCCGTTTTAATTCCGCTTGCCGTGAGTGCACTGGTTTCGGGTTCATATTCAATCACCGCCCCGTCAGGGAAACGGATATGCAGGGCATCCGCCGACGCAGACGGCGCGGGGTTATCGCCGGAATAAATCCCCGGCAGAACGAACGCCGTGTCGAGTTCACCGCCCACGGCCAGAATCAGCACCTGCTCCCCCACGGAAGGTGCCCACCATGTGCGCGAACGACCGGCACGATGGGTCAGCCACTGAAGCCAGTCAGTGCACATGCCGCCGGTCTGCACACGGCAGCGACCGGCGTTAAGGTCGGTTTCGACGATAATGCCGGTGCGAATCATGTTGCGCAGTGCGCGCGCGAGTTCCTGAATATTTGCGAGAGTGTTCATGCATGTGAGATTGCACAATATATAAAAGTTATGCTATCTGGATTCATTTGTAGAACTACCAGACAACATTCAAGGAGAGCGTAATGGTCAGCTATAATGTGACTAATGTGTGGGGGCTAATCGTTTTTTTCCTTTGTAGCTTTGCAGTATTAGCATTTTTTAGCTTTGGTAAAAGTAACCTTATGAGGCTTATTGCACATTATTTCAATTTTGGATATTCAGACAAAAAATTAAAAAGACTTGACCGCGAGTGGCGCGACATTCAACTATTTAAAATAATTAACGGAATCAATGTATCAGGCATTGAAAATGTGAGAATGATACAGCAGGGACTGATTGATGGAAAACTAAAAACATCGTATTTTTTCCTTACTCGCATCTGGGGTGACATAACAAAACCACCACACATAATTAAAACAATAATTGTAATTCTGGCCAGTATTTTTTACATTCTCCTCGCATGTTATATACACAACAAACAATCCGCTATAGTAAGAGATGCCATAGGCATACCATATAAAAATATGATGTACTATGTTTATAGTGACAAAGTTCTTTTATCCTTCAACAATAAAACAGTTGAATTCAATAAAACTTATAGCCTTGCCGATTGCAAGAGGCTACGAAACGTATTTATAAAAGACACACTTCCTGAGATCGCCTGCAATAAGCTCTTACAGCTAAACGAGGAGGACTCCGAATGGTTAAGTCAGGAGATTAAAGATAATAACAGCCAAAAAAAAGCATTATTAATAATATCCCTCATCTATTTCATTTCAGGTCTGGTTATATTCCTGTCATATACAAAATTCCTTTACGCCAATAAGAAGGTTGTAGAATACAAAGCATCAAATAAAAATCACTCATAAACCTCTAAACATTGAGCGACCAGCATGGCCGCTCAATGTTTAATTGCGCATCAGCCTCTGCCTGGATAAAACTAACGCTCAAGGTGAGCCAGGATAATCTCTTCAATCATCTGCACATCCTCACCGGTAAAGCCGAGCAGAGGACGCGCCGGATAATCAATTTTCTTACCGTTTTTCCGGGTTTCTTCCGACAGACCGAACTGATGCACACTGGCGATTTTCGGCGACTTCCCGCCGTAAAATTCCATTGATGCCTGTTCCGGGCTGGCGCGGATATGCAAAAAACGACTGGTGATAAGTTTCGCAAACATTTTTCGCTTAACACGACCGGTCTTTTTTCTGGCGCTCTGCTGCTGGCGTGGCGCGTAGGGTGTGCCGTCCGGGGCTTTCTGTGCCATCACCCGACGCTGCTGACTCTGACGCAGACGTTTCGCCAGTTCGGCGCTCAGTCGCCGACGCCCTGACGGTGACAGCGATTCAATAAGTCCCGCCAGCCGGTCTTCAAAACGCTTAAACTCATTCATCCCACTTGCTCACCAGTTCGCCATTGATATAAAGCTCCATCGGGCGGGTGGCCGGCTCCGGCGGCGTGGGTTCCGGGATATTCTTCACATGCAGCGCGCCGTCCACCTCACTGACCAGCGTGCGCTCGGTCAGCATCAGGCTGATGCTGATATCAAAGCTGCTGTCATTGTTGATGTCTGCATAAAACGTGAAGCCCTTTTTCTGACCTTCGTCAGTGGTCATGATGTCGGGCTGATTTTCCCGCAGCCACGCCAGCACCGGCACGATGAGCAGGTCAAAATCACCGGTAAAGTCGGTCACAATGACATTGAGCGTGTAACGCTTTTCGAATGACAGCGACGTCGCCAGTGTGGAGGCAATACTCCCGTTATCCACGAATATCCGCAGCATATCGGGGTTAGTTTTCAGCACCGTGACGGCATCAGTCAGCGCCCTGCGCAGGCTGTCGGGTTTGAGCATCGTTTTCGTCCTGACAGTGTTTAATCATTTTTACCTGGCTGGCACAGCGCGCCAGCGCGTTCTCAAGCTGCCGGATATCGGCACTTAAATCACCGTTCGTCTGCGGGTCGCTGCCCGGCATCGGGCAAAGACTCACTTTCGGGCAGGCGTTGTGGACAATCACTGGCATCGGTGCAGGCGGGGCGCTGGTGCAACCGGCGCACAGCATCAGGCAGGTCAGCGCCGTACCAGCGGCGAAAATCTTCGTTTTCATTCAGTAACCTCGTGATGGTTTTCTCGCGCTGTGCTTCACGTTTCGCGGCGTTCTCCAGCTCCTGACGCAGTGCCACCTGCGCCAGCTCGTTTTTGTCTGCCCTGGTAAGGGCAACATGAAGCTGGTTTTTCAGCATGGTGATGGTCGTCTGCTGTTCACTGGCGACGTTGTTCGCCCTGTCCAGCGAGGCGCGCAGGCTGGCGTTTTCATGCTTCGCCAGAAACAGCCCCGCCACCGCCAGCGATAACAACACGACCAGCACAATCATCAGCTTTGACATGGTTCCCGCCCCTCAAAACGCTGACGGCAGGCTTTACGTATCAGCCGGAAGAACACCGACGCCACAAGATAAATCAGCGCGGTAAAAATCCACCCGGCAGCGACCAGCGCGATAAACGTCGCCACCATCACCACCAGAGCCGCCGCCCGTCTGCGCCACCGCACCGGCTGCAAAAACAGCGACGTGACAATCTTCACGGCCAGCGATTCCGGCGGCAGCTCCCGCCCGTAGCGTTCCAGCACATACTCAGTGGCATACACGCCGACACCACCGGCAACCACACAGATAACCGTCGCCAGAATCGCCCAGGTGGCGACAAAACTGACGGCCACGCTCTGCGGGTAAATCAGGGACAGTGCCAGCATCAGCGCCAGCGACACGTTCAGCATCAGTGAAAGGGATAATTTCTTCATGGTGTTTACTCCGTTTAAGCCGGTACGCCGCCAGCGGTACGCCAGACGGTGACCAGTTTTTCCAGTGAATGCTCACGCTGACCGTAACCGGCACCCGGCAGGGACGCCCAGATATTGCGACAGCGTGAAATGGCGCGCTCAATGCGTCCCGCCCGGATGTCATCCAGCGCACCGCGTTCGCGGATCAACTGAATGGCAAGTCTGTCCTGTGACAACGGACTGAAATCCGGCAGGGCAAGCTGTTTGCGGTAATGCGGCCAGAACAGGTAAAGCTGCTGATAGCGACCGGAGGCCGTGGATTTTTCACCGCGACGGTTAAACACCTTCGCCGGTCGGCCATGTGCGAACGGGTGGTCACTGTAGTCG
>SKEZ01001770.1_pt1 | contig 11070 bp, 8 predicted proteins | sample 4843881 | NCBI WGS metagenome assembly SKEZ01 (sample SAMN11008796, study PRJNA524170) | human gut metagenome | isolation source: fecal sample from pouch patient p1, p46 | place: Israel: Tel-Aviv | reverse complement strand
ATACTCCCTTATTTTGACTTGCTTTTATCATAGGAAATGAACTATGGTTTGTCAAATTCCGTTGCCGTCCACATCCATCATTTATATAAAAAAACTTGGATTACATCCACTGCAATCCAAGTTCATATCAATTATTTCACTTCTTTAAATCCTTCTTTTAAAATATTCTTTTTTAAAGTCATATTTGTCTTGCTATCTTTTTTTAATTACTATCAAAATAACGATACAGAATATTGAGGAGTAACTACATTAACAAAACCTGATTGAAGACATTTCCATTTACCTGCAACATTCATCGTATTATTATTGACAATATATCTTTCTAACAAACTAAAACCAGTTCCCCACACTTCTACTGAAAAACTACAATTTGTTACATGATCTACTCCAGTGCCAGCAACAACATAACAACGAATCGTTCCTTTGGAACCATGTAAAACATCTCCAAAATAATAAGTAGCTGAGTTGCTGTTCCATCCTGATGATCTAGGTTTAACTGCATTATTTTCAACTTTTACAACTGTCGCACCTGCATCGAACGCTTTTTGAGCTTCCATTTTTACTTCTAACTCATTATTCAAATCAGCATAAACTATAGCAAACCCATCTTCACTAATTTTAATATTATTTTCCTGTGCCTGAATGGATGTTGCTCCTATTAAGGAAAATGAAATACATATTGCCATGAATAATCTAAATAATTTGTTTGTTTTCATAAATATTTCCCTCCATGATTAATTAAAATTTTTGTTAAGTTTTGATAACTGTATACCACATATTCTCATCCCTTTCTTTAAAAAATTTATCACCACATCTTCATACTAAAAATTTTTTTAATCCATTTCTAGTCTTATAAAAAATATTTATTTTTGCTATAATTTAAAAGTAAGAAAAAAGGAATCAACTGTAGAGTTGATTCCTTTTTTTATATGGGGAGGATTATATGGCGAAACAAGGCTCGATTCAATTGATGACAAAAGGAAGTGTTGCCAAACAAATCATTGGCTATGCAGTGCCTATATTCATTGGGTATCTTTTTCAACAACTTTACGCCTAGAGTATAACTTTCATGAAATATAGGTTGTCATTTGAGTTGATTTTAGGTATTATAATATTGCAGAAGTGTTTTTCTGATTTTGGAGGTCTTACTTATGGTCTTAAGAAGATTTACCACAATTGATAGAGAAGAATTGCTTTTTTAAGCGTGCCTACTATAGGTGCGCTTTTTTTGTTTTGAAAGGAAGGTCATTTATGGAAACAAAGCGTGTTTTAATTGTGATGGGGTCTCGTTCAGACTTACCTAGTATGGAAGGCTGCATGAAACAATTAGACGACTTTCAAGTTGGCTATGAAGTTCGTGTGTTAAGTGCTCACCGTACGCCGGAAGCAGTTTTGGAATTGTCAAAGACAGCGTGTGAACGTGGAATTCAGGTTATTATTGCGGCAGCTGGAGGAGCAGCACATTTAGCTGGAGTTTTAGCTAGCTCTACACCGTTGCCAGTTATTGGAATCCCTATTCAGACATCTGCTTTAGGTGGATTGGATTCATTATTATCAACAGTACAAATGCCTCAAGGAGTTCCTGTTGCGACTGTCGCAATTGGTAAATCGGGGGCAAGAAATGCAGCTATCTTAGCTTGTCAGATGATTGGACTTAATGATAAGTCATTACAGGATAAGATTGTTGAATTTAAAAAAGAACAAGCACAAAAAGTATTAGAACAGTCAATTGTTGAATAAGGAGAAGGAAATGGATACTCGTATTTTTGTTCATAAAAAAGAACAGTTTCAAGTTGAAAGTGAATCGTTAGCGGCTGAATTAAGACAATCTTTATCTTTAAAAGAAGATTTTGGTCTTACAAAATACAATTTATATGATATTTTTGATGCCGACGAAAATGATATTGAATTATTAAAGAAAAATGTTTGTAGCGAAGTTGTTACAGATGATGTATATGATTCTGTTGATTTAACAGGTAAATCATATTTGGCATATGAATTTTTGCCTGGTCAATATGATCAAAGAGCAGACAGTGCAATGCAATGTTTGATGCTTTTGAACAACAAACAAACAGTACGTATTCATTCAGGTACTTTATTAGTGTTCGCAAACCCAGTAGATGAAGAAACACTTAATAAAATCACACATTATATTGTTAACCCTGTTGAAGCACGTGTTAAAGACCTTTCTGTATTAGTGGATGATCAGGACGTTGAAGTAAAAGATGTTCCTGTATTAGAAGGATTTACAACAAAGACGAAAGAAGAATTAGATTCTTTACGTCAGACTTTAGGGTTGGCCATGTCTCAAGCGGACATTGAGCATGTTCAACGTTACTTCGAAAAAGAAGAAAAAAGAGATTGCACAATGACTGAACTACGTGTGTTAGATACATATTGGTCAGATCACTGTCGTCATACTACTTTTGAAACTGTATTAGATGATGTGTGTTTCCATTTGGATACATTATCAGATGAGTTACAGGCTTCTTATGATAAATATTTAAAATTACGTCAGGAAGTTCATGGAAATCGTAAAGAAAAAACATTGATGGACATGGCTACTATCGCCGGTAAATATCTTCGTAAACAAGGTAAGCTTGATGATATGGAGATTACCGATGAAATCAATGCGTGCAGTGTAGAAATTACAGTGGATGTAGATGGAAAAGATGAACAATGGTTGTTGATGTTTAAAAATGAAACACATAATCACCCAACAGAAATTGAACCATTTGGTGGAGCAAGTACATGTATTGGTGGAGCTATTCGTGATCCATTATCAGGACGTAGCTATGTATATCAAGCTATGCGTATTACAGGGGCTGGAGATATCACAAAACCAATTAGTGAAACATTAGAACACAAATTACCTCAATCTAAGATTTCAAAAACCGCTGCTCAAGGTTATTCAAGTTATGGTAACCAAATTGGTTTGGCAACTACATTCGTAGATGAAATTTATGATGATGGCTATGTTGCGAAACGTATGGAAGTTGGTGCTGTTGTAGGTGCGGCTCCTAAATCACATGTTAAACGTGAAAAACCAGAAGCTGGCGATATTATCGTTATGATTGGTGGAGCTACTGGTCGTGATGGAATCGGTGGAGCTACAGGTTCTAGTAAAGAACATAATGAAACAAGTTTGGAAAAATGTTCAAGTGAAGTTCAAAAGGGAAATGCCTTGATTGAACGTAAATTACAGCGTTTATTTAGAAATCCTACTTGTACAAAATTAATTAAAAAGGCGAATGACTTTGGAGCAGGTGGAGTTAGTGTTGCCGTAGGTGAACTTGCAGATGGTTTGAATATCAACTTAGATGCAGTTCCAGTTAAATATGAAGGTTTAGATGGTACAGAATTAGCTATTAGTGAATCACAAGAGCGTATGGCTGTATGTATCGAGGCTAAGGATTTTGAAAAATTCAAAGAAGAAGCATATAAAGAAAACTTAGAGGCTATCAAAGTTGCAGATGTAACAGATACAAATCGTTTAGTCATGAAATGGCGTGGGGAAACAATTGTTGATATGTCTCGTGCATTCTTGGATACGAACGGTGTTCGCCAGCACCAGATTGTTGATGTTTGCGAAAATGAATATGATGAACATCCATTTGATGCAGTAAACTCAGATTTAAATACAGTATTACAAGATGCGAATGTCGCAAGTCAAATTGGTTTGGCAGAAATGTTTGATGCTTCTATCGGTAAGAGTACAGTGTTGATGCCTTTTGGAGGTAAATATCAATTAACTCCTGAAGAAGGTTCTGTACAAAAATTACCAGTGCATGGAATGACAAACACATGTTCGGTTATGACATATGGATATGATCCAAAAGTATCTAAATATTCTCCATATTTAGGTGCTAGCTATTCAGTTGTTGAAGCATTAGCTCGTATTACAGCATTGGGTGCTGACTATAAGAAGTGTCGTTTATCAAATCAGGAATATTTTGAACATTTAGGTGCCGATGCACAAAAATGGGGACAACCATTTGAAGCTTTATTAGGTTTGATTGATGCTCAATTGGCATTTGAAACACCAAGTATTGGTGGAAAAGACTCTATGAGTGGAACATATAAAGATATTCATGTACCACCAACAGTGATTACATTTGCGGTAACAACAGCTAAAACAGATGATATTGTTTCGGCTTCATTTAAAAATCCTGGGGACTATGTATATTTAGTAAAGCATACGCCAGTTAAAAATAATGTTCCAAACTATGAACAATTAAAAGAAAATTTTGAAACGGTTCATAAATTAATGCAAGAAAAGAAAATTGTTGCGGCAAGCACAATTAAATTTGGTGGTCTAGGTGCAACTATTGCGAAAATGGCATTTGGATCTAAAGTTGGTGTTGCGATCAGCACAGAAGAAGATGTATATGGATTCAATTTGGGTTCAATGATCGTGGAAGCTACAGAAAGCATTCAAGATCAACATTTAGAATTGATTGGTATTTTAAATGATGATTCTAAGATTGTATTAAATGATGAAACCGTTGAAATTGAAGATGCATTAAAGGCTTGGACAAAGCGTTATAGTGAAATTTATCCAATGATCGTGGATGAAGGAAAAGATACTTTAGAAACTCCATTAAATGATGCAGAAGTACCAATGTCTAAGGAAGTTGTGGAAAAACCAAAAGTAATTATTCCTATTTTCCCTGGACAAAACTGTGAATTTGATACAACAGCTAAGTTTGAACGTGCTGGTGCTGAAGTTAAACAAGTTGTATTTAATAACTTAACTGTAGAAAACATTCAAAAGAGTATCGAAACTTTAGCCAAAGAAATTAGTACAGCACAAATCTTAATGATTGTTGGTGGATTTAGTAGTGGTGATGAACCAGATGGTTCAGGTAAATTTATTGCGAACGTATTAAGAAATCCAAAGATTGCACAAGCAATTGATACAATGCGTGCAAATGATGGTTTGATCTTAGGTATCTGTAATGGATTCCAGGCATTGATCAAATCTGGATTATTGCCTTATGGTGATATTGAAAAATTGGATGCGGAAAATCCAACATTATTTAGAAATAATATCAATCGTCACGTTTCTCATATTGCACGTACTCGTATTACAAGTAATGCTTCTCCTTGGCTTGCAGGTATGAAAGCTGGAAGTGTATATTCAGTTGCTGTTAGTCATGGTGAAGGTAAATTTGTTGCGAGTGAAGAAGTATTGAATAAGTTGATTGAAAATGGTCAGGTTGCAACACAGTATGTAAATGAAAAGGGTGTTCCAACAATGGATGGAAAAGACAACTTAAATGGTTCAAGCATGGCTATCGAAGGTATCTTCTCTGAAGATGGTAAGATCTTTGGTAAGATGGGTCACAGTGAGCGTTATGAAAAAGGCTTGTTCCAGAATATTGCTGGAAATAAAGACCAAGATATTTTCGCAAATGGTGTTCGTTATTTTACACACAAGCAGGTGAAGTAGAATGACGTTGAAAAAAGTAGTTCAAGATTCTTCTGGGATTGTTGGCTTGTTCAATGTAGAACAAGCCGCCCAGAATATCTATTTAGCAATGCATGCCATTCAGCATCGAGGACAAGATGGTGTTGGATTAGCAATTAGTGATGGAGAAAATGTTGTTTGTAAAAAGGGATTAGGCTTATTGTCGGAGAATTTAAAACAAGATACGTTAAATTCTTTAGAGGGGAATATTGCGATTGGTCAGCTTCGAATGGCAACAAAAAATGATTCTCAATTAGAAAATGTTCAGCCGATTATGGTGCGTAGTCACCAAAGATATTTTGCGGTTGTATCAAGTGGGATGATCACGAATGCGATTTCTTTAAGAACGAAATTAGAAAATGAAGGATTGATCTTTCAAGGAACAAGTGATTCAGAATTATTAGCACATTTGATTCAGTTGAATCCAGGTTCTTTTGAAGAAAAAATTGCGAAAGCTTGTCGTATGATGAGTGGGGCCTATACATTTATGGTCATCACAAAAGACAGTTTGTACGTAGTAAGAGATCCTCATGGTATTCGCTCTTTATATATTGCCAAGGTAGATGAAGGATATTGTATCAGTAGCGAAACTTGTTCGTTCCCAATTCTTGGTGGAGAATTTATTCGTGAAGTAAATCCAGGTGAATTGATTTGTTTCAATTGCGAAGGTATGAAGTCTAGTCAGATTATTGAAGAAACAGAAACGAAGGCTTGTGCTTTAGAGTATGTATATTATTCTAGACCGGACAGTGTTCATAATGGTTTAACGGTTCATGAAGTAAGAAAACAATGTGGTTATTATTTAGCTAAAGAAGAGAATATTGAAGCGGATATCGTTGTTGGTGTTCCTGATTCAGCTTTAAGTGCAGCGGCAAGTTTTGCCAGAATATTGAATGTACCATATGAAACAGGATTGATTAAAAACCGTTATATTGGTTCTACATTTATTCGTCCGACAGAACAACAAAGAATGCAAGGTATGCGTGTTCGTTTAAATGCGATCAGTTCGGTTGTTAAAGATAAAAGAGTTTATTTAGTAGATGATAGTGTTGTGAAAGGTTTTACATCACGTCGAATTTGTCAATTATTAAAAGAGGCAGGCGCAAAAGAAGTGCACTTACGTATAGCTTCGCCAATGTTGAAATATCCTTGTTTATACGGAGCGGATTCAACGGCACAAAAAGATTTGGCGGCATTTAACTATACAGTAGATGAAATGGAACAATTGTTCCAGGTGGATTCATTGCGTTTCTTAAGTGTTGAAGACTTTAAAAAGTGTGTGCCTGAAACAAGCTGTTTAGCTTGTTGTACAGGTGAATATCCAGAAGATTTACAAGATTATAAAGATGAGGTAAAGGAGTAGAGTATGGCAGAACATTATGCAGCAGCAGGCGTTAGTTTAGAGGCAGGATATAAATCTGTTGAATTGATTAAGGAGCATGTTAAGAAAACAATGCGTCCAGAAGTGTTAGGAGGACTTGGCGGTTTCTCTGGTGCTTTCTCATTATCTAAAATTAAAGATATGGAAGAGCCTGTATTACTTTCTGGTACAGATGGTTGTGGTACAAAAGTTAAACTTGCGATGGTTATGAATAAGCATGACACAATTGGAATTGATGCCGTTGCGATGTGTGTGAATGATATCGCATGTGCAGGTGGAGAACCACTATTCTTCTTAGATTACATCGCATGTGGAAAGAATGTTCCGGAAAAAATTGCGGACATTGTGAAGGGTGTGTCTGAGGGTTGTTTACAATCTGAAGCTGCTTTGATTGGTGGAGAAACGGCAGAACATCCAGGTTTAATGCCAGAAGAAGATTATGATTTAGCAGGTTTTGCCGTTGGCGTATGCGATAAAAAAGATATGATTACTGGTAAGGATCTAAATGTAGGAGATGTGTTAATTGGGCTTCCTTCAACAGGTGTTCACAGTAATGGTTTCTCATTGGTTCGTAATGTATTTGATATTACAGAAGAATCATTAAATACATATTATGATGAATTAGGTAAAACTTTAGGAGAGGCATTATTGGCTCCTACAAAAATTTATGTAAAAGCATTAAAACATATTAAAGCATCGGGTATTACATTAAAAGCTTGCAGCCACATCACAGGTGGTGGATTCTATGAAAACGTACCTCGTATGTTAAAAGAGGGTATGGGTGTTGAAATTGATACAAAGGCATTCCCAAAACCTCCAATTTTTGATTTGATTCAAAAAAATGGAGATATTTCTACGAAAGAAATGTACAACGTATTTAATATGGGACTTGGCTTTGTGATGGCTGTGGATCCATCAGATGTTGAAAAAGTTCAAGTTGCCTTAAATGAAATCAATGAACCTAGCTATGTGGTTGGTAAAGTAACTGAAACAGGACAGGTAGATGTCCAATGGTAAATATTGCGGTATTTGCGAGTGGTTCAGGTACTAACTTTGAAACAATCTTGTCACATATTGAAGATGGTTCTTTGCATGTGAATTGTGCATGCTTGATTGCGGATAAAGAAAATGCGTATGCTAGAGTTCGTGCGCATAATCATGGAGTAGAAGAGTTTTATTTTAATCCAAAGGGATATGATGGTAAAGCGGGTTATGAAGCGGCAATCTTAGAGGTATTAAAAGAAAAAAAGGTTGATTTGATTGTGTTAAGTGGATATATGCGTTTTATTGGACACACTTTATTAAGTGCTTATCCAAATCGTATCATCAATTTACATCCGGCTTATTTACCTGAATTTCCAGGAGCTCATAGTATTGCAGATGCGTATGAGGCAAAAGTAGCACAAACTGGAGTTACAGTTCATTTCGTAGACGAAGGTGTAGATACAGGTCCTATTATTCGTCAAGAAAGAGTAGCAATCGACCCATCTTGGGATCTTGAAACATTAGAATCGCATGTACATGCGATGGAATATGATTTGTTCTGGCAAGTCATTGAACAAGTCGCAAAAAGTATAGAGGAGGAAAAATAATGAAGCGAGCATTAGTAAGTGTATCCGATAAAACTGGTTTAGTTGAATTTGTACAAGGATTAGTAGATTGTGGATATGAAATCATTTCTACTGGAGGAACAAAAAAAGCCCTTGAGGCAGCTGGAATTCATCCAATTGGAATCAGTGATGTGACTGGTTTTCCAGAAATTATGGATGGTCGTGTGAAAACTTTACATCCAAAAGTTCATGGTGCATTACTTTGTGTTCGTTCAAACCCAGATCATGTACGTCAATTACAAGAATTAGGAATTGAGTATATTGATTTGGTTTGTGTGAATCTATATCCTTTTAAAGAAACTGTATTAAAACCAGGTGTAACACACGAAGAAATTATTGAAAATATTGATATTGGTGGTCCTAGTATGCTTCGTAGTGCTTCTAAAAACTATCAAAGTATTCCAGTTCTTTGTGATCCAAAAGATTATGATAAAGTTCTTGAAGAAATTAGAGAAAACCAAGAAACAACATTGGAAACGCGTGAGCGTTTAGCTGCAAAAGTATTCCGTCATACAGCTCGCTATGATGCGATGATCGCAGATTATTTAACGAAGAAAACACATGAAGAATTCCCAGAAAGTATGACAATTACTTTTGATAAGGTTCAAGACTTGCGTTATGGTGAAAATCCTCATCAAAAGGCTGCTTTCTATAAAGGAATGAATCCTCAATATTCTTTGGCAAATGCGACTCAGCTTCATGGTAAAGAATTGTCTTACAACAATATTCAGGATGGAAATGCGGCTATTGAAATCTTAAAAGATTTTGAAGGTCAATATGCAGCTGTAGGTGTTAAACACATGAATCCATGTGGAGTTGGTATTGGTGAAAATATTGAAGCGGCTTGGGATAAAGCTTATGAGGCTGACTCAATTTCGATTTTTGGTGGTATCGTAGCGTTGAACGCAAAGGTTGAAAAGGGATTGGCAGAAAAATTATCTAAGATTTTCTTGGAAATCATTATTGCGCCAGACTTCTCTGACGAAGCGTTGGAAATCTTAACTCGTAAGAAAAATATTCGATTAATGAAATTAGATACTAGCTTATCTGTTTCAAGTGCGTTAAAATATACAAATGTTAATGATGGTCTATTGGTTCAAGAGATGGATCAGCATACAATTAACGAAGAAGATTTAAAATGTGTGACAAATCGTAAGCCTACGGAAGAAGAAATCAAACAATTGTTGTTTGGTTGGAAAGTTGTTAAGCATGTAAAATCAAATGCGATTGTCTTGGTAAAAGATGATATGACAGTTGGTGTTGGTGCAGGACAAATGAACCGTGTTGGTGCAGCTAAGATTGCGATTGAACAGGCTGGTGAAAAGGCAAAAGGTTCTGTATTGGCAAGTGACGCTTTCTTCCCAATGCCAGATACAGTTCAAGAAGCTATCAAAGCGGGTGTGACTGCAATTATTCAGCCAGGTGGATCTATTAAGGATCAACTTTCAATTGATGAATGTAATGAACATGGCATCGCAATGGTATTTACAGGGGTTCGTCATTTTAAACATTAATATATAAAAGAGTCTGTATAGACTCTTTTTCATAGTTTGGAAGGGTCTATCATGGATAAGAAAAACAAAATTATTATTATTTCTCTATTATCTGCATTATTAATTGTACTATGTGTATTTGCGGTTGAAATGAAGAACACTGAGAAAAAGGCATATCAGGGGATATCTGAAATCGGAGAAGATCAAAATACGGAAGTTGAAAATAAAGATAATAGTCAATTTATTGATATGTCTTTGGCAAAAGATATAGAAGCGTATTTTCAAGAGAATGGTATTGATCATGAAAAAGTAGCATACTGTATCACAGATTTAGAACATAACATTAAATATAGTATGAATGAGAAGGATGAGTTTATTGCAGCGAGTATTTATAAATTACCATTGGCAATGCTATATTATGATAAAGTAAATGAGGGTGAGTATACATTAGATTCAACGTTTACATATAGTGGATATATGCATGAGGATGCAGGGGTTATTAGTTCGGATTATGGTATCGGTAGTCAGGTTCCTTTAAGTGATCTTTTAAATGATTTAATAATATATTCTGATAATGATGCGGGTCATATTTTATATGAAAATCTTGGTGGCTGGAAAGAATATAAGGAAGCAATGACAAAATATACAGATTCTATCAGTGAGAATTATTATACAATGGATAATGTTACAACGGCTAATACAATGAATGATGTGGTGACTTATTTATATGATCATAAAGAAGACTATAAAGGTTTGATTAAAAATATGGAAGAGGCAGAACCAGGTGAATATCTAGATAGGGATACACAATTGAGTATGCCTCAAAAGTATGGTATGTATGATTCTGCTTTAAATAGTGTTGGTTTTGTAGAATGTAACACATCATATAGTATAGTTGTTTTAACGAGTTTAGGGGATAAAGGTGCCGATGTTATGGCAAATATCAATCGTATTGCTTATGAGCATTTTAAATAGAGTTGAAAAGCTCTATTTTTTTCGTTTTCTCGTTGTAAGCGTATACAGTAAAAAAGATGAAAAAAATTTAAAAAACATTTGACGAAGTGAAAAGTATTTGGTAATATAGATGAGCACTGCTGAGGTGCAGATGATCTTTGA
>SKEZ01001764.1_pt1 | contig 11094 bp, 4 predicted proteins | sample 4843881 | NCBI WGS metagenome assembly SKEZ01 (sample SAMN11008796, study PRJNA524170) | human gut metagenome | isolation source: fecal sample from pouch patient p1, p46 | place: Israel: Tel-Aviv | reverse complement strand
AAAAGAGGGAATACAAAATGAGCAAGGTAACAGTGATCACAGGCGGCACCTCCGGAATCGGACGCGGTATTGTGGAGAAGATACTGGCAAACTCAGCAGAAGATGATCTGATCTTTGCCACTTACGCTCACAATGCATATAAAGCCAATGAATTCTGGGACAGCCTGAAACCGGAAGACCAGGAGAAGCTTATTATTCTGAAAGCGGACATGTCTTCCTATGACGATATGATGAATTTCGTCGGAGAAGTAAAAGAGAAAGCAGGACACGTAGACTGGCTGATCAGCAATGCGGGAATCAGCACTTACGATAAATTTCAGGATTACACTTTCGAGGAATGGAATAATATCGTAAATACCAACCTGTCTGTACCTGTATTTATGGTCAAAGAATTTATGCCTGTTATGACAGAGGGCGGAAGAGTACTCTTCATGGGTTCCTATGCAGGGCAGCAGGCATACTCCTCCTCTCTGGTATACGGCGTGACCAAGGCTGCCATCCACTTCCTTACCAAATCGCTGGTAAAGGAATTTGAGCCAAAAGGCATCACAGTCAATGCCATTGCCCCCGGTTTCATCCAGACGCCCTGGCATGAGAACCGCACACCGGAAAGCTACGAACGCATCAACCGCAAGATCGCATTGCACAGATTCGGTGAGATCAAAGACGTGGCAGATATGGCGTACAGTATACTTACCAATAACTACATGAATGGAAGTATTGTAGATATCCATGGAGGATATGATTACTTCTGACAGATTTAAAATATGAATCCCCGACAGATAAGATTACGAAAATTTCGTTTTTTCTGTCGGGGATTTTTGTATATTTCGGGAATTGTCCGACAGTTTAAACCATGGTATTATGAGGTAAAACAGGGAAGTTTTTTGAAAGAAGATTTTTATGTAAAAAATAAAATTATGTGACTGATTTGTGACCTGAGAAGATTATAATAATACCGAGAGAAGTCTGAAAATATTAAGAAGTTATAATAGAAGAAGAAAGATTATTGATTTTGATAAAGTCCTCTGTGGAGTTTGCGAAAAGCAATAAGCAGTGGGAAGGGAGAAAGATTAGATGAATCAGGTAGTAATTGTACATTTTTTTGGAAAGTTCTGCCTGGAAACTGATATTGGATATCTGGACGAAGAGAAGATTCATTCCAAAAAGCTCATAACACTTCTGGCATTTTTTCTTCTGAACTATAACCGGATGATTCCGGCAGAAGAACTTGGAGAGCTGATGTGGGGAAATGGTGGTTCGTCCAATCCAATAGGCGCACTTAAAAATCTCATATACAGGCTGCGAAATATACTGAAACAGCTTGGAACTGCGGAGTACATAGTCTCACAGGCCGGCAGGTACGGCTGGAATAATGAAATAGAAATCTGCAGTGATGTGGAGAAATTTAAGTATTATGCAGAACAGACAAGAGAATCTGAAGGCAATACAGACCTTCGGATCAAAAAATACGAACAGGCATTGGCCTGCTATAAAAAGCCCTGCACCTCGATTCTTACATCAGAATCCTGGTTTGCAGTACGGTTCACATATTATCACTCAGTGTATCTGAGACTTGTAAATGAAGCGTGTGAACTGTGCAACAGTATGCAGGAATATGACAAAGTCCAGAAAATCTGCGGTCAGGTATTAGCCAATGATGAGCTCAGTGAGGATGCTCATTATTGGCTGATTAAAAACTGGATCGGACTGGGTGATACAGATAATGCACTGAAGCAATATGAAACAGCAGTAAAGATTCTGTATGAGAAACTGGGAACCTACAGTTCCCGGAAAATGCAGGAATTATATGATGAAATCCTGGGAATGAACCAGAACGCTTCCCAGGCAACGCTGGAAGATATCTACGGCGAAATACAGGAGCAGGATCCGGAGGTGTTTTTTTCTGCGAATACACGGTATTCAGAGAAATCTACCGCCTGGAAGCCAGAAGAGCTTTGCGCGCCGGGATCACAGAATATGTTATGCTTCTTACCATTCAGCTGGATTTGCAGGATAAACAGGCAGATCCGGCCAGGATACAATATTACAGGAAAAAAGCCAGCACAAAACTCTGGCAGGTGTTGAAGAAATATCTGCGGATGGGAGATGTGGTTGCCAGGTACAGTGATGAGCAATACCTGGTAATGCTTCCTTATTGCAATTACGAATCTTCACAGAAAGTGGCGAGAAGAATTCTTTCCAATTTCAGAAAAGTAATGGGCAGTCAGAAAATAACTGTTAAGGTAGAAACAAGGGATGTTTCCATGGATTATGAACTTCCCCCGGAACGCAAAGGAGGTGTGACATGGTCACATGAGAAGAAGAGTAAGACGACAGAGACAATGATATAAACACACAGGACAGCTATCAGAAATTTATAATAAAATAAAAAAGACAGGAGGAATGGTTTATGGAAAAGACCAGAAAGTGGCGCAAAATACTTGCTATGATGCTGACAGTAGTTATGATGCTGCAGAATGCACAGTCAGTTATGGTATTTGCAGATGTCACAAATGAACAGATTGAACAGAGACTTGCCGGCAATCAGGAACAGACTGAAGAAACACAGCCGGCTCAGAGTCAGGTCGACACAAGAGCAAACGGAGAGGAGTATAAGACGCAATCCCAGGAAACGCAGGATAATGGGAATGACGGTGTAGACATCGGAAGCCCGGATGCAGGCAGTACAACAACTGAAGCAAAGACTTCCAATGCAGATGTATCTGCAACGATCACACAGAGTGTGTTCCAGGCAGATGTCAGCGGAACTACCTGCAACTTCGTGCAGATGACTGCTCAGATTACAAATAATGACACTGAGAACCCTGCAACAGGTGTGAGCATTAAAGCCCTGCTTAATTCTGCACAGCTGAGTTGGGTAAACAAATACGGAACCGAAACAGCAGGTGCAGGTGCCTATGCGGTAGACAGCAACAATACAGCTGACCTTCCGGATGGAAGTGCCGACGGCTATGATCAGATCGTTATGTGGACTAATCAGACAATCGGCGCAGGTGAAACTGTTGCCTATCAGTTCGCAGCCCAGATCATCCCGGAGAACCTGGATGGCGTAGTAAATGCATGGTATATAAATGGAAATTCCTGCAGCTACACATGGGAGAATACGGAGATTCTTGTGCCTACACAGGCACCGGTGGAATCCACACCGGAAGTTGCCCCTCCACAGACTGAACCAGAGGAAAAACCGGAAGTTAAACCGGAGGAGACTACACCGGAAGTGACAGAAGCACCGGAAGTAACACCGACACCGGAAGTAGCAGAAGTCCCGGAAGCGACACCGACACCGGAAGTGACAGAAGTTCCGGAAGCGACACCGACACCGGAAGTGACAGAGGTCCCGGAAGCAACACCAACACCGGAACAGGAAGAAGAGGAAGCACTGAAATCTAAGAAAAAAGAGCAGGAGAGATTACTGACTCAGAAAGCGCGTGCAAAGGCATTTAATAATGAAAAAAAATCTGTAGAGGATAATATTACAGTAATTGAAGATAGAAATGTAGGAGTTGCTACAACTGATGATAGAAAAGATATTGCGAATAATGATATAACATTTTCTTTTGAAGTCAATGGTGAACCCTATGATTCTTCAACAGATTTTCTTGATAGAAATGCAACTATTGACATTAAAATGACATATATATTTAAGGCTGAAAATCAACCAACAGAAACAGATTGTTTAGGATATTATTACGATTTACCAAACTTAGATCATTTAGAATATGATCTTCCTGAGAATGGTATAATTAAAGGTGATGATGGAACAGCTGGATCATGGGTTCGAAATGGAAACAGAATTATATTTAATTATGACTCAGAATATATACATGGTCATCCCGAAGAAGGATACGGAACTTTTCATATATGGAGTAAAATTGACAAGGAATCAGTCACTAAAATAGATAAGTTCCCAATAACTTTAGGCGGACAAACTACATATATCAATTTAAAAAATACTCCGTTAACTGGTAATAAGACATATTCTGTAGATACAAATGGTAATCTTGTGTTTAAAATTGTTCTTACAGCAAGTGATGCAGATGCAGAAAATGTAGTTGTAACTGATACATTGACGGGAAATTTACAGTTTATGGGAACAGAACATTTTACAGTTAGGGATTCTCATGATCAGATAATTTCGGGTTGGAATGTAGAAATTAATGGTCAAACAGCAACTATATCTGGATTGAAAGTAGAAAAAGGCAATCCTATTACTATAGAATATCTTGTTAATCCGAATACATCAGGAAATAGTAAAGTAGCGGACACAAATACTGCTAGTTGGACTTGGGGTGATGGAACTGGAGATGGGCAGAAGAGTGATACAACAGGTTCAATAGATATTGATTTAGATAATAATAAACTGACTAAAAGTGGCACAGTGAATATAAATCAAAATCAGATAGATTATGTGGTTAATATAAATGAATTTGGATTACAATTATTACCTACACCTGGTGGCTTTATCACTGTAACGGATACGATTTCTGACGAAAACAATCAAGTTGGTTTAGAAATAATTCGTTCTTCAATAAAATTATTTGATAAATCGGGACATAGTATATCAACGGCAATTATTGAGTATAGTCCTACAGAACTAAAAATAAAAATTCCAGATGCTACAGCGGCGGTATTAACTTATACTGTTCAAATGAGTGGAATTCCAGATGTAACTAAAGGGAGAATAAAGAATGTTGCTAAGATAGAAGGCGAAGAAGAAAAAGAAGTAACAACTGAGAATGATGTAGTCATCGTAAAGGCAAGCGCGACATATGACGGTGTTGCGAAAACTGTTAAGATTAAAAAATTTGGAAAGTATTTAGTAGATGGAGAATATCCAAGTTTATCGGGAGCTAAATTTGCGTTGTATCAATGTATAGCTGGTAGTGAGGATAAACTGTTAGATACACAGGAAACTGTAAATGGAACACTTCAGTTTAAAAATGTTGCAACAGGAACATTATATTATATTAAAGAAGTTGTTCCTCCAAATGGATATCAGGTAGATGAGACACCGATATACTTTGCTACTTATGCAAAGGCTGCTGAAAAGGATACTATTCAGGCAAAAATAGAAAAAGATTTTCCACATTTAGTTGGCAAGATTCTTTATAAAAAAGATGGACTGGTTTTAGAAATTGAAGATGAGCCAGTTCCAGAACCGGATAGTTTAACAATTGAGGCAGATAAGACTGTAAAGGGTCAACAAACTGTAGAGGGAAGTAACTTCTCCTTTAATATGAAATTTGTAAAATATCAGCCGTTGGGTAAATTTGTTAAGGGAGAAGCAACTGAAAGATATAATGTACAGGAAAATGCATCAACATATGATGATACTAAGAACAATGTAGGCGGAAAAATTAGCTTTGTGCCAATTACATTTGGATATGAAGGTGTTTACACATTTGAAGTTAATGAAATACAAACTAATCCAGATAAATATTTTTACGATGAAACAGTATACGAGGTAAAAGTAACAGTTACAAATATAAATGGGCATTTGACTGCTACTAAGGAAGTTATTCCTAATGCACATAATGATAATAAGATTACATTTAACAATATTGAAAAAACAACTTTCACATTGCAGAAGAATACAGGTGAGAAGGTAAAGAAAGATACAACTTTTAACTTTACACTTTCAAGTACAGACAGTGATTTAGATTTTAGAAAAGTGGAATATGAAGATTCTGATAATATAGTTGAATCATTTATAAAGAAGGAAAAATCTGCAACATTAGTATTGAAGGTAAAGAAAGGTACTAACATATCTGAAATTACATTTAAAAATCTTCCTGTTGGGGCTAAAATTAAAGTTGAAGAAAATAATTTACAGGCGGGATGGCATTTAAGTGCGAATGAACCATATTCTCCTGGACAAGAAATCACATTGGTAAGCACTGCTTCAAACAATAAAGTAACAGTAACTAATGAATACAAAGAAGATGGAAGTGTTGTATTTGAAGTCAGCAAAAAATTTAATGACTGGAGAAATGGACAGAACTTTACATTTAAACTTCAAGGTTTATCTATGGAAGGGGATGCAGATTCACGATTAAAAAGTATACCGATGCCTAAGAGAACTTCTGTAAATGTAACAAATGATAGCCCTGCAAATGGGGATGTAAGAACTGTACAGTTTGGCGATATTTCGTATACTGTAAATGGAAAATATTATTATTTACTCAAGGAAGATAATATTCCATCTGATGAGAACCGAAATGGTATTACTTACGATTCGAGCGTGACATATATAAAAGTGGAAGTCACTGATGGAACAAGTGGAAAGAAGACAGTAAATGTTTTTACAACTAGAAAAAATAAAGCTGTAGATGATGATTCCTATACAACATTTACAATGAAATCCGTTGATGGCTTGACTGCCAGTGCTGAGTTCGAAAACACGTATAAAGCTAGTACACAGATACAGTTCAAAGGAACAAAGACAATTGCAGGTAGAGACATCAAAAATACAGATGTATTTACATTTGAAGTTAGCGGTGGAAATCTGAAAACTCCGGTTACTGTAAATAATGATGGTGCTGATATTAATTTTGCTCCTATTACATTTACACAGGATGACTTAAAAGGTGAGTCCAGCAAAGAATTTACTTTTGAAATCAGAGAAACGGGTACGCCAAGTAAAGGAATTACATTTGATCCAGATATTTACGAAGTAAAAGTAGTGGTTACCAAAAATGATGATGGAACATTAAGTGCAGCAGTAAAAGATGCTGGAGAACCAGAAAATGGAATATATATTTTACCAAATAAAAATGGTAAAACTGCAACATTTGTTAATACTTATGGTGCTTCTGCAAAAGTAATCCTTACAGCAACAAAAACTATTGACAATAGGTCATTAAAAGACAAAGAATTTACTTTTAAAATTTCTGGAGATGGTCTTGGAGAAAATGGTAAAGAAGTAAAAAATGCTGCAGATGGAACGATAGAGTTTCCGATAGACTATACTTTAGCTAGTCTGGGTGATGAAAAAGAAAAAACATTTACTTATACTGTAGAAGAAGTTGATGGAAATTCTAAAAATGGTGTAACCTATGATAAGACAAGATATACTGTAAAAGTCAAAGTTAGTGATAATGGTTCTGGAGAACTGAAAGCGGAGGTTATTGAGGGTGCTAAAAAGACAGCAGATAATAAATATGCAATATCCCTTCCAACAGGAACAGATAAAAAAGCGAACTTTGAAAATACATATGATGCTCAGACAACAATTCAGTTTACAGGACGCAAGGTCTTAAATAATAAAGCGTTGAATGAGGATGAGTTTGAGTTTCAAATATCAGGTTTTAATATTGGAGAGGGAGCACCTGTTAAGGTAAAGAATGATAAAGATGGAAATATTGAGTTTCCGGAAATCACTTATAAATTAACTGATTTACTGAAAAACGGTGATGATTATGGATCAAATAATTTTGTTTACGAAATTAAAGAAGTTGATCCCAAACAGCCAGGTATTACCTATGATGATACTAAGTATACAGTGACAGTAATGGTGACTAATAATAATACAGGAACACTTACTACTACTGTTAAAATGGGTACTAAAGTGCTTGAACCGAATTCAAATACAGATAACAAGATTTATTCCTTAACTGGGGATAAAGCAACTTTTACTAATGAATATGGTGCTAAAGAGACATCCGTTTCTTTTGCAGGAATAAAAGAACTTCAGAATAGAGCATTAAAGGGAGAAGATTTTACATTTTCTATTTCAGGAATAGATGGTACAGTTTATTCATCGGAAATTAAAAATGACAAAGATGGAAATATTAAATTCAATCCTATTACTTATAAGCTAAGTGATTTGGACAAAGATAATGATGGAAACTATACCAAGAAAGTTTTTAATTATGTTATTTCTGAAAAATCTGATATTGCAAATCCGGGTGTAACCTATAGTGATAAAGTTTACTATGCAAAAGTAACTGTGACTAATGAGAAGGGTGAACTTGTTAAGAAAGTTGAAATTGGTACAAAGGATGTAGAGGGAAATATCAACTATTCGGAAGTTAAAGAGAATAGTGATGGAAATTATCTGATTACACCGGAAGGTACGGCTACTTTCACAAATATCTATCATGCAGAAACAACAGTACAGTTCAAAGGAACAAAAGCACTTGTTGATACTCTCGGAAACTCTAAAGGTGTTTCTGGAAGAAACTTTGAGTTTGAGATTTCTGGTCCAAAACTTGGAGAAAACGGTGCTTATGGAACAAAGACAGTATCTGTGAATGATAATGGAACATTTGAATTCCCTGCAATAAGTTATGATGTTACTGATCTTGATAAAGAAAATGAGAATTATACATCAAAAAGATTTAACTATACCATTAAAGAAGTTGTGCCAAAAGACGCAGAGGGAACAGATAAGAATGTGAAGGGTGGTGTCACCTATGATAAAACATCCTACAATGTGGTTGTTACTATCACAAATGATATTCAGACTGGAACATTAACTCAGAAAGTTAATTCTCCTGAAGGTCAGAAAGTAACAGGAGATAATGGTGTTTATACATTATCAGCAGGAGAAAATAAGGCAACATTTACAAACCGCTACGATGCAACAACTAAATACACATTTACGGTCGAAAAACAACTTGCCGGACGTAAATTTAAAGATGGCGATAATTTCCGTTTTGCATTACTGAAAGGACGTACAGAACTTCAGACAATTGAACTTAAAGTTGGAGGAGAAAACGGAGTTAAAGTTGAAACAGACGAAAATGGAAATCAGTATTTAGTCGGAACTTTTGATGCACAGGAGTATGGTTTATCAGATGTTGGAAAAAGCTATGAATATACAATTCGTGAGTTGAATCCGAAAAAAGCCATGGATGGTGTTACAACAGATGAGGATATTTACATTGTCGATGTTGCAATTACAGATAATGGTGATGGAACTCTTAAGGCAGAACCGAAGAGAGTATTAGGTGATAAAGATAAGGGAGAAACAAAAGTTACCTTTGATAAAGCGGTCTTTACCAATAAATATCAGGCAGAAGGAACTGCATTGATTGTTGGTAAGAAATTCCTGAGTCCAGGAGAAATTGGTGAAGAGAAGTTTGAGTTTACTCTGTCCCAGCTCAAAGAAGATGGAACAACTACAATACTGCAGAAAAAAGAAAATATTGGTAATGTCATTGAATTTGATTCTATTCCTTATAAGACAGAAGATGAAGGAAAAACATTCTGGTATATTGTTCAGGAAACAACAGGAACAAATCAGAAATATGCTTATGATAATTCAGTCTATAAGGTAAAAGTTGTTGTCAGCATGGATCCGAAAGATAATCGTAAATTAATTGCGAATCAGACGATTTATGATATAACTGGTAAACAATTGTCAGAATCTGGCGAAGAAGCAAAGGCGATTGTATTTACTAACCGCTATGAAGCAGCTGGTTCTATTACCCTGACAGGAAAGAAAGTAGTAGAAGGTACAGACAAACTCAAAGCAGGAGAATTTAAGTTTGAAGTAAAAGAAGGCGTTGGCGAGAATGCGAAAGTAGTTGCAACCGGAACCAATGACGAAAATGGAAATATTACATTCTCTGAAATTTCATATGCATATAACAGTAAAAACAATGATCTTGGTGAGCATGTTTATACTGTTACTGAGGTACAGCCGAAAGATGGTGATGGTTATGTATATGATCTTACATCTCGAAAAATAGTTGTAAAAGTAACTGATAATCAGGATAAAACATTGAAGGCCGAAATTATTGCTGCCTCAGAAAAAGATGCTGAACTAAAATCTGATGTAACTAACAATGTGATTAATAGCTTTATCAATAAGCAGATCAGCATTACCATCAGAAAGAATGATGCGAACAAGGCCAGACTTGCGGATGCCGAATTAGCACTCTTTGAATATGATAATGAAAAGAAGGCTAAGACAGGAGATGCAATTGATACATGGACAACATCAAAAGATAACGATCACACAATAACTGGTAAACTTGTTGCTGGTAAAACATATATTCTGGAAGAAACAAAAGCTCCTGACGGATATGCAGAAGCTAATCCGATTATCTTTACAATTAAGAATGACGGAGTACGTACAATTGAAGTAGTGAGTGGTGGACAGCTTGATGAAACCGGTAAAGTACTTATTATGGTAGACCAGAAAACGGGTGTACAGATTCTGAAAGTAGATGAAAAAGGTAAAGGAGTTCCGGGTGCAGAACTTGCTATATTTGATGGTGATAAACAGATAGGAGCTTCTTGGACTACAGATGGACAGGCACATGTAATTGAAGGTCTTACTGCCGGAAAAACATATACATTGAAAGAATTAAAAGCTCCAAGTGGATATAAGAAAGCAGAAGATAAGACATTTACAATTGATGCCAGCAAAGTTGTTGAAGTCCGTATGGAAGATAAAACAATTAAATTAAGTATCATGAAAATAGATGAAAATGGACAGGGATTAAAAGGTGCTGACCTTGAAATCCGAAACAAAAATAATGAATTGATTGACAAGTGGACATCTGAAACAACAGAGCATGTTGTAGATGAGGAGAAGAGCAGAAAACTGGTGGAAGGTGAGGAATACACTCTTATAGAAACCAAGGCTCCTGAAGGATATGCACTTGCAAATCCGAAGACATTTACAATAAAATCTTCTGAGACAGTTACAAAAGTCACCATGGAGAATGTGCCAAACTCCGTAATTATCAGCAAGAAATCTCTTACAGGTATTGAATCTATTGGCGGTGCAAAGCTGAGAGTTCTGGATCCTCAGGGTAATGAGGTGGTTAAGACCTGGACAACGGAGAAAGGCAAAGATAAAGCAGTAACGGGTGTATTTAAACCTAATGTTACCTATACGTTGGAAGAGGTAGAAGCTCCTGAAGGATATCGCAAAGCAGCAAACATTATGTTCTCTCTGAATGAAACTGGTGAACTTTATGTAGGCAATAAGTTAAATGAATTTTTAAATTCTACCTTGCAAGAGTAAATTCTATACCTGTAGAAATTACTTCTGCATGGATTTTTCCTTCTTCTTTTTATAAAATACTACTGCAGATGATCCCCTGCCTGTGCAGA
>SKEZ01001756.1_pt1 | contig 11131 bp, 8 predicted proteins | sample 4843881 | NCBI WGS metagenome assembly SKEZ01 (sample SAMN11008796, study PRJNA524170) | human gut metagenome | isolation source: fecal sample from pouch patient p1, p46 | place: Israel: Tel-Aviv | reverse complement strand
AATGTATATATTAATGGAACAAAAGCTGTCTAAAAAATATAAGGTGAAAAAATCAATTGATTTTTTTCACCTTATTCTTTTAACCTATTATCAAAAGGCACCCATCATTTAAATGATGAGTGCCTTATTTATTCAACAAAACATTTCACTAATAAAGTTTCATTCTCTTTTAACTTAAAGTTTAATTCATCAGCACGATAAATTGAAGGTTCAATAAATTTGATGAAATTATAGGACATAAACATTGGCCAAGACATCGCATTCATTTCAATAATACGCCATGTTGGATAGAGATCATATCCCGTTTTAAAATTTCGCGTATATGGTACATAATCGTTTGTTAAATCAAACATACTATTCAACACAACCTTATATACCCCTTGATTCATTTCTTCTTTACGCTTACTTAATCTTTCTCTTAAAGCTCTACTTGAATTAAACGCTCTTTGTTTATCTATGATATATTCTTCAATACAATCAATTAATGGTTGAATTTCATATACACTACATTCAAATGTACCATCTTCATAAAATGTGGCCTTTTGTTTCTTCATCACCCTAATAAATGATATAGGTACTTCATCATTTGGAAAAATTTGATACCAATCTCCACGATTATTTTGTATTTTAACTTTAAATGACATATTTAACCTCATAAAACAAGGAGAGACATTCATCTCTCCTGTAATAAACTAATCTTCTTTACGGGCGTGTTTACCTGTAAACGCAACACCAGCAAGTCCTAATACTCCACTCAATGCATAGAATCCTAATGCAGTTTGAGCAGATGTATTTACACCATTTGATTTTTTAGTATAGACACTATTTCCAACATTAGCTGACTTATTTGTTTCGGTTTTATCGATTTTAGCTGGCTTATTCAAGTAATCACTTAAGGCTTTCATGGCTTCCGCATGGTTTGCTTCTGCTTTTGCCAAGTTTGATTTGGCTGTCAAATATTCGTTGTATTTGTCATTGTAGGCAGTATTTTTAGCTTCTAAATCTGCTTTCAAGGCTTGAGCTTTATCAACTTCTACCTGTAAAGCACTCAACTTAGCTGTTAGAATTTCGTTTCCAACTGTTGAGATATCCGCTTTAGAACCGTTGATCAACACGTCTTTCAACACAACTTTAACGTTTTTCAATGGAGCAGCTTCAGCATCTACTTTAGCTTTTTTGTTTGCAGTTGCTTCGATGTCAGCTGTCAATGCTTCGATGTTTTCATCTGCTTTTGCCTTTTCAGCTTCTTTAGCAGTGATTGTATCTGCTAATTTTGCGATGTCTGTTTCTAATGATTCGACTTGTGCAGAAACTGTATTGTATGTATCAACAGCCTTTTTAGCTGCGTTTCTCAAAGCATCTTTCTTGCTCAAGTTTTCTTTAGTTGTTGCCAAGCGTGCGTTTGCATCCTCTGAAGTAGCTTTTGCATCATTGAATACGTCAGATGCTTTTTTGTGTTCATCTGTTGCTGTATCGAATGTGTTTTTTAACTGAGCTTTTCTATTTTTAGCTTTTGCTAAAGCATCTTTTGCATCTGCTAAATTCTTTTCAGCCTTTTCTGTGTTTGCTGTCCAGTTTTTGATTCTATCATTTAAAGTATTTACTTTGTTCTGAGCTTCTTTGGCTTGATTTTTTGCTGTATTCACATTTGCAGAAGCTGTTTGACGTGCGTTTTCTTTTACAGTCAACTCTGCTTTCGCATTATTCAACGCTTTTTCTGCATTTGCCTTAGCTGTTTTTGCTTCTTCGACTTTTTGATTAGCTGCTTTTGTGTTTTGTACAGCTTGGTTGTAAGAACCTTTAGCTTCATTCACAAGTGCTTCCATGCCAGAACGTGCATTTTCTCTATCTGTTTTTTGGTTCTGTAAAGATGTTAATGCGTTTTTCTTAGCATTCAACAAGTTTAGAGCGTTTGTTACAGCTGTGTCGTCTTTTGTAGTAGTTCCACTTGCATTGTTTATAGCGTCTTTTAATGCTTTATGCTGAGCATCAACAGATTTTAAGTTATTGTAATAGTTGTTGAAAGATGTTTCAAATTCGTCTACAGACATTACAATATCGTTCTCTTCAAAGTATCCAAATTCCTGAGCGTAGACACCGTTTACCTTTTGCAATGCAAAGCCAGTTGTTTCATCATCTGGATTCACGATGTTCAAATAGTGACCCACTTCGGAGAACTTGCGATTTCCAGCTTCATACTGTTTCTTTTCGTAGTCGTACCAGCCTCTAAATGGACTTGCATCTGTTCCGGCTTCTCCATATCCCCATGCAAGATTTTCAGAATATCCATACACGCCAGAGTGATTGCCTTCTACCTGTGCATAGTTTGCATTGACCTGAGCAACCGCCATAGCAGCCATGCTTACTTTTGGTGTAGACAAGCCGTTCTGTTTACGAAGCTTGTCGTATTCTTTTAAGTAAGCAATACTAGCGTGCATATTTTCTAGGCTTGTTGCATCTCCAGTCTGTCCCATGTGTGTGTATCCTGCAACTTCGCCTTGATAGCTGTCGTCGACCTTGAACACGCTTAGAACATCTTCTGAGCAGCCAAGCGATTCAAAGTATCCTTTACTTCCAGCTGTCAAACGACTCAACTCTGTAGCATACTTGGATTCAAAGTCGGCAAGGTTCTTCTTTGCCTGTTCCAATGGAGACATTGTCGAGTTAAAATCGTTTAAAGCCTTATCATAAGCTGTTTGAGCCTGATTTACTTCATTCTGAGCTGTTGCAATCTTAGCATTCAAATCTTTGATTGCCGCTTCATTCTTTTCTTTTTCGGCATTTGCTGCATCTAAAGAATCTTTTGATGATTGTTCTTTAGCTTTTGCATCATTCAACTTATTTTGAGTATCTGTTACAGCCTGCTGAGCATTCGCTAAATTTGTCTCGGCAGTTTCTTTTGTGGTTTTTGCCGTTTCATAAGCCAAATTTGCAGAAGCAAATGCATTTTCAGCATCTGTCTGTTTTTGCTGTGCAGTCTGTAAATCTGCTTTTGCAGTTTCTAATTCAGCTTTTGCAGTTTCCATTCCGTCTGGATCTGTCATAGAATCTAATAAAGCCTGAGCAGAATACACAGCTGTTTGTTTTTCTGTTACTTCAGCTGTTGCACTTTCGTAATCAGTACGAGCCTGATTCAAAGCATCTTCTTTAGCTGTCAAATCACTTTGAGCAGTATCTAAAGCTGTTTTAGCTTCATCAGCTTCCTTTTGTGCTGTATCTGTTGCTTCCTGAGCTTTTGCAGCATCTTCAGTTGCCTGATTATATTCTGTTTCAAGTTCTTCAGGAGTTTTCATAGCTGCTAATTGATTTTGTAAGCCTTCTAATTCAGCCTTTTTGTTAGCTAATTCTTTCTCAGCTTCTTGTTTTGCCTTTTCTGCTTCTTGAGAAGTTTTTTGTTCTGCATTCAAATTGACTGTCATTTGAGCAATCTTAGCTTCTAAATCCGCAATCTCATTTAACAATGGTTGTAAGCTTTCATCAATTACGCTATTCAAAGTATCGTAGCCTGTCTGTACTACTGTGTTTTGAGCAGTATAGGCTTGGTTTGCTTTTTCTGCTTCTTGTTTTGCGGTTTCAGCTTCTGCTTTTTTTGCATCTGCTTCTTTTTTTGTCACATCTAATTTTTCTTGTGCTTCTTTAATTTTTTCTTCTAATAATTCTTTCTGTGTTTTTTCAACTTTTGTTTCTTCTTTTTCAGCTGGAGTTTCTGGATCTGCTGTAGCACCTTTTGCGAATACACTCATCTGTCCAGCTTGTGTAATTACCATACTGGCTGCTGCCAAACTAGTTAATGTTTTCTTGTTGTTCATTTTATTCCTTCCCATTCCTTGTTATAATCTTTACTTTTGGAATATTTCATTTTTCTTAATTCTTCAGAAAAATCTATAACTTCTTCCAAATCTTTTTTTTGAAGTTCTCGCAGGCTTTTTCGCATGCTCTCAAGGACTTTCAACTCTTCTAAAGTTAATTTTTCCATATAATATACTCCCTAAGTATCCACAAGAAACATTATAGTATCTTAGATATATTCAGTCAATTTCAAATGTTGATTTAAGATACTTTTCTTATATATAATTATTAGATAGTGAGGCACATGACAATGAATTATGAAATTGGTAAAAGAGTTAGGAAAATTCGATTACAAAAAGGAATTAGCCAAGAACAATTTGGCGAGCTAATCGGTATCAAAAAAGCAGCGGTATCAAAAATAGAAAATGGCGATAACAGTCTATCAAGAAGCAATCTAATTTCTATATGTAAACAATTCAATATTAATGAAGAATGGTTATTATATGGAAAAGGCGAAATGTTTATTCCTGAATCTAGAGAAAATGAAATCCGTAGGTTCTTTGAAAATGCCATGTCGTCTGATACTGATTTAGCAAAGATACAACGTAAATTCATTAACACACTCATTTCCCTGGATAAGGAAGAATGGATCGTACTCGATCGATTTATGAAAAAATATCATTTTAATCAAAAATAATATCTATAAGCTGTCTAAGACAGCTTTTTATATGCTAAAATAGTGTAGTTGGAGAATAAAATATGAATATAGTTGAAAAATATGGTGGAACCAGCGTTGGAACAATTGAACAAATTCAGGCTATTGCACTTCATGCCAAACACATGAAAGAACAAGGTCACAATTTAGTCATTGTTGCGAGTGCCATGGGAAAAACCACAAATAAATTAATAGAATTAGCTCATAGTGTCACAAGCAATCCAAACAAACGAGAATTGGATTCCTTATTATCTACGGGTGAGCAACAAACAATTACACTTCTTGCGATTGCGATGAATTCAATAGGTTTGGATGCGATCAGTTTAACTGGCTATCAAGCAGGTTTTCTTACTAGTAAACACCATTCTCGTGCTTTGATCAAAGATATTGATACAACTACAATTCAAGCTCATTTAGATCAAGGAAAAGTTGTTGTTGTAGCCGGCTTTCAAGGTGCTACTGAATATGGAGACATCACTACTTTAGGTCGTGGCGGAAGTGATACAACAGCGGTTGCGATTGCCGCAAAACTTGGCTATCAATGTCATATCTTTACCGATGTAGATGGAGTTTATACAATTGACCCAAGATTATATACACGTGCTAAAAAATTAAAATCCATTTCTTATGAAGAAATGATGCAGATGGCCTGTTTAGGAGCTGGAGTATTAGAAACTCGAAGCGTCGAACTTGCTAGTAAATATAATGTTCCCCTTTTCTTAGGAAAAGCTTTGGAAACAGATTTAGAGAAAGGAACTTGGATTATGCATAAAGAATTAGAAGATATGCCAATTACAGGTTTAAGTGTAAAAGATGACTATGCGATCATGCGCTTTATGCACTTACCTAATGATGGTGTTTACTTAGGAAAACTATTTAAGATGATTTCCGATTTAAATATCAACCTAGATACAATTTCACAACAATTAGATGATGAAGGCCTAGCCAACTTTACTTTATATTGTTCTGAAGAACAAAGTAATCAAATCATGGAACATGCTTCAAAGGAATATCCTGTACATCAAATGCTTGGATACATCAAATTGTCTTTAGTAGGACTTGGTATTTCTACACATTCAGGTATTGCCAGTAAAGTATTAAACATCTTAAGTGAAAATGGCATTAAGTATTATATGATTACTTCTAGTGAAATCTCTATCTCACTAACCATTGAAAAGAAAGATAAAGTTAAAGCCGTTCAAGCACTTGGAAAGGCATTTGATCTATAATGGAACTTCCAGTTAAATTTAAAGAACAAATGAAAGAGCTTCTTCAAGAAGAATATGGAGACTACCTACAAAGTTTTGATCATGATAGATATTATGGTTTAAGAGTCAATACACTAAAAATTTCTGTTGAAGAATTTCTAAAGATTTCCCCCTTTAAACTAAAACCCATCCCTTGGACAAATGATGGCTTCTATTATTCAAGTGAAGATAAACCTAGTAAACACCCCTACTATTATGCAGGCCTTTACTATCTTCAAGAACCCAGTGCTATGTTACCAGCACAAGTTCTTCCTGTAGACGAAAATGATATTGTATTAGATACGTGTGCAGCTCCTGGTGGAAAGAGCACAAAGCTTGCGACAAAACTCAATCATACTGGGCTTTTAATTTCAAATGATATTAGTTCTTCAAGATGCCAAGGCCTCTTAAAAAACATTGAATTATTCGGATGTGACAATGCCTGGGTAACCAGTGAAGATTTGACAAATATGGAAGAACACTACCCAGAAACATTTGATAAGATTCTAGTAGATGCCCCTTGTAGTGGTGAGGGAATGTTTCGTAAAGAGCCAGATTTAATTAAAAGCTGGATTGAAAAGGATGATACATTCTATCCGCCGATTCAAAAAAACATTTTGAATGCGGCCATATCCATGTTAAAGCCAGGTGGATCTATCGTATATTCCACTTGTACTTTTTCGATTCACGAAAATGAAGAAGTTATTCAAGATGTATTAGACAAACATCCAGACTTACATCTTGTTCCTATTAATAAAATCGATGGTATGATGCCAGGTGTAAACATGGAGGAATGCGTTCGTTTATATCCACATAAAATCAAGGGAGAAGGTCACTTTGTAGCTTTACTTGTCAAAGATGGAGAAACAAAACATAAAAAAATAAAACTGGAGCCAAGCGATAAGCTTGATGATTGTGTTACTGATTTTTTACGATTGGTTAAATTAAATAAGGGTACCATTAAAGTCAAAAAGGACAAGGTCATCTGGTTAAACAGTGATTTTCAAGCTTATAAAGGCTATCGCATACTAAGATCTGGCTTATTATTAGGGCAGCTTAAAGGTAAACATTTTGAACCAAGCCAAAGTCTAGCCCTTGTCCTTTGTCCTGAACAATTTAAAAATGTATTAAACTTTTCCATTGAAGATGAGCGTGTTATTAAATACTTAAAAGGTGAAACTCTAGATGTGAAAGATTTGGATTCAAAAACATCTGGATGGACACTTGTTTGCGTAAATAACTTCCCTTTAGGTTTTGCGAAACTTTCTAAAGGCTCATTAAAAAATAAATATGCGAAAGGATGGCGTTATCAATGAGACTTGACAAATATTTATCTCATATGGGATTTGGCACAAGAAATGACGTTAAAAAATTAATTAAAAATGGCTGGGTTACCATTAATGATGAAACCATAAAAAAGGCAGACTATAACGTAAAAGAAGATGATCGTGTTTGTGTGGATGATGAACCCGTAAGCTATGTAGAATACGAATACTATATTTTAAACAAGCCTCAAGGCTATGTGAGCGCCACTGAAGATATGCTCTATCCGACTGTCATGGAACTTGTCCAAAGCCAAAGACACGATTTGTATCCAGTGGGAAGACTTGACGTAGATACAGAAGGCTTATTACTCATCAGCAACGATGGTAAATTAACCCATGAAGTATTATCACCAAAAAAACATGTAGATAAAAAATACTATGTTGAATTTGATGGAACTTTACCAGAAAATGCCGTAGACTTCTTTAATCAGCCTATGGAATTTGAGGAATTTACTTCAGCCCCTTCAAAACTAGAAATTTTAGATACAAATAAAGCCTATCTAACGATTCATGAAGGAAAATTCCACCAAGTTAAAAGAATGTTTGAGAAGGCAAACTGCACAGTTACCTATCTTCAACGTATTGAGTTTGGTCCTTTAAAACTAAATGATTTACCATTAGGTGAATTTAGAGCGTTAACCCAAGAAGAATTAGATGCATTAAAAGGCTAAGACGACCTGAGATTTCTCAGGTTTTTTATTTCGACATACAAAAACGCCCTTTCGGAAGTTTTTTAAGATCGTACATATGCCTTTAATACTTTCACTTCATCACAACCATATGGCTTGATTGAATACTCCTTAATACTTGCAGGAATAATAAATGTTTCTGCATAATGCACAATAAAAGGTTCAAAATCACCTTCAATTACTGCACTCTTTCCATCCACTAAATTCAACATATTGACTGTACCATGTGTTTTATGAAGTGAACTATTATTAATTGTATATCTTCTTGTTTCAATGAATTCTAATTCATGTAAAATATAGTTTTGTGTAATAGGAATCATATCAAAACTCTCATGGATAATATTTAATACATCACGGTATCCTGCGATTTCCTCTTCATCTCCATTCTTTGGTGTGGTCTTCTCCTCCACCAACTGCTTAATTCTTGTATTGGTTGTTACAATCCCCTCTATCGCATTTGAAGCCTCAGTATTCTGAATCTTTGCTATCTCCACAAGTTTCTCCAACTCGTCTGGTCTTTGCTTAAGATATAGTTCTTGTTTCCCTGCGAACTTGTATATTGCTGCTATGAGACCAAGAATTTCTGAATTCCACTTTTCTTCTTTAATTTTTGAATAGTTAAACGGTCTCATTGGTTAAACACCTGTCTTTCATTTTTCCCTTAAATCATAATCGAAAATAAGGGAAAGCCAATATATTTAAGATTATTTTCCCTTAAATTCATTCGTTTTTTGTAGGATAAATAATATTTTATGCGATTCGCAGGGATATAAACAGATAAAAAATATAAATAATCCTTGTGAATGGAACATGAAATATTAAGACAACCGATACTATCACATTGTCACAATTAGTATGGAATGAGAAGATAAATTATCTTACGCTCACTTCATTCATGATATTACACAAGAAAAGAGCAGGAGCGTCTGCACCAACAAGCTAGAATTGATGCATTAACGCAAGATGGTAATCGATATTATTTTAAGGATGAAATACAGAAAATTTTAGATTAATAAATCTGAAGAGACATCCTGCAAATCACTGATCAAAGAATGTATGCACAAAAGCGAAAAAAGTAAAATGACAACCATTTAGGTTGTCACTTTTTAACTTCTTACATATGCCTTTAATACTTTAATTTTATCACAATTGTAAGGCTTGATTGTATATTCCTTAATACTTGCAGGAATAATGAAGGTTTCTGCATAATGCACAATGAAAGGTTCAAAATTCCCTTCAATAATGGCACTCTTTCCATCAATTAAATTCAACATATTCACTGTACCATGTGTTTTGTGCAATGAATCATTGTTGATTGTATATCTTCTTGTTTCAATGAATTCTAATTCATGTAAACCCGTATGTTCGATCTTACAATCATTTCCATCTTCTTTTACTTCATAAGTCGCATTGACCAAGTTTTCTTTGACCCATTTTGTCGTACGATCCCATTGAATAACATGTTTTCCATGTTCAATATTGATAGGTCGAGGTAGGCCATCTAAGCCAAGTCTTTGCCAGTCCCACAATTTAAATGTAAAGATATAAGGTGTAGCACTAATTTCTAATACCATCGCATTCTTTCCGGAACAATGACAAGTTCCTGCTGGAATCAAGAAATGATCATGTTTCTTTGCCGGAAACTTATTGATATATTTATCCGCATCAAATACAATTTCACCACGTTGCGCAGACTCTAAATCAGAAATCATTTCATTGGGTTGAATGCCTTCTTTTAGACCTAAATAAACATGGGCATCTTCCTTAGCATCTAAAATATAGTAACTCTCATCTTGGGTGTAACTCATGCCAAAATTCTTTTTAATATATTCCGTTAATGGATGCACCTGCAAAGATAAGTTTTGTCCTTCCATCGTATCTAGAAAGTCAAAGCGAATTGGAAATTCTGCACCAAAACGAGAATAAACTTGTTCTCCCAATAATTCTTTTGGTTGATACAACACTAAATCCATAGCTGGAAGCTCTACAGTAACTCCATCATAATCAAATAGAATGCTGTTTTCTTCAGGCACACCATCAAAACTCCATGCATAATTTGGCTGATTCACATCTAAGTTACAAACTTCCTTCATCCATTGACCGCCCCATACACCTGGATCAAAGTATGGTACTGTGCGAAATGGTTTTTGAGCTAATTGTTTTAAACTTTCTGTAAATGTATATCTTGAAATCATTTTTGGATCATTCGCAACATTTGTATCCACCACATAATCAAAACAATCAAAACGCTCAGCTTTATGTTTATCGGCAATACGCCATTCAATAAAATAACCACGCTTATATTTTTTTAAGATATCTTCATCATAATTATCACAATTATAATTTGGCATAGATTTACGATAACGCAATTGAATTTCCCAACGTGCCATATCAAAGTAGATATACAAATCGCCATGACTTACTAAGCCAGCTCCAACTCCATAAATGATAGTAGAACCATGATGTTCCTTCACCTTATTTTTAGCTTCTTCTAGCTTTTCTTCATCTATAAAATCCACAAGATTGCCATAATACATCTTGCCAAACACACGATCATCCGTTAGATTATATTTCATTTGTTCTGTCATAGTTTTGCCATCTTTAAAGATATCATACATATTGATTTCCAAAGAAAAATTGAAGCGTTTAATCAATTCATATACTTCCTCTTCATCTACACCTGGATAATAATCAAAGACTACAACACTCCTATTATTAATTTTCTTATTTAACTCCTGATAGATTGCATCATATCCATGAAACGCTCTATGATTCTTTATTGTCGTCTTAGGAAAACGATCATATTCCGATTTAAAATTTAAATAACTCATTCTTCCTCCACTTTCAATTCACCATTTTCCTTATACACTCTTACTGTAAAAGGATGCTCTTCTACACGCTTATAATCATGACCCGCATTGCTTGGCCACATACATTGTACTTTCAACTCACTATTTCCCGTATTCACAAGTCGATGTGCCAAATGACCATCAATATAGTGTACACTTCCACATTTTACTTTTTCAGCATGACAATGATAATCTTCATCCATCAATAAAAGAAGACCTTCTCCACCCATGCCACAATAAATTTCATCACAATCTAAATTTTCATGGAAATGTCCACGCGTTACATTACATTCGCCATTCACACATACAGGTTGCATCACAGTCAATCCATAACACAAACCATCATGTTCATAGGAGTATACTTCATACATAATTTGATCATCTGAAACACTTGGATCCACACTTGAATAGAATGTTTTAGCATTCGAATACAATTTTGTACTCTTCTTAACATCCTCACCTTCAATTACACCATTTAAATAATCATGAAATACTTTTGCGTCTTTAATTTCCATAA
>SKEZ01001753.1_pt1 | contig 11133 bp, 6 predicted proteins | sample 4843881 | NCBI WGS metagenome assembly SKEZ01 (sample SAMN11008796, study PRJNA524170) | human gut metagenome | isolation source: fecal sample from pouch patient p1, p46 | place: Israel: Tel-Aviv | reverse complement strand
TTTCTATAAATTTCTGCAATAACAGAAATAAACTGTCTAGGATAGTCAATGACAGCTTGAAGGTCCTCTATTTGATTATCTGTCAAATAGTTGTTTTTGCTATATGCCCCCAAAATATCCTCCATATTTAGGTAGTTAAGTCCTTTATTATGGGCATAAAAAGCATTTTTGCGTTTATACCTGTTTATAAAAAATGCCAAATCCCAAAGAGGCGAGCCAACTGTCATATAATCCCAATCAGTAATAGAAATTCTGCCATAGTTAAATAGAATATTACCCTCTTTTAATCTATTGTGTATAAAGGATTTTTCAAGGGTACTTTTTTGTAATCTTTCAACAGCCTTTTCAGCCTTGCTATAATACTTGTCATAGACTTTCAGTACAGTCATATCCCAATCTTTTAAAGTCTTTGTATTGGATATTGCTTTTCTACACTTTGCCATAGTAGTAAGCCCCTTTTCCATTTCATCTAAGGGATGAGGCTTTAAAATAGATGCGGCTCTTACCATTGGTTGGCTGTCTATTCGGCTCAAGGCATACTGCATACTACCTATGGTTTCAATAGCTTTTACAACTTGAGCATTATTAAGGAAGTCCAGTTCGTTGGCTCCCTTAAAAGGCGAAAGGATATACACATCACTATCTCTCTCTACATAAGGTAATCCACTTTTTGCCGGTAAATATCTGTCAAAAGCCCTAAAACCTTTTGTCCATAATTGTTCCTTTAATCTGTAAATTTCCATTATTCTGTTGGTATTGACCCTTGCCTTGCAAATGCTGTAAGTGCCCTTGTCAGTATGAACAATATAAAAATATTTGCAACGCACTATATTCTTAGGGCATATTCCAAAATCATAGACAGCAGAATATATTTCGGGATACATATTGTCACTTCCTTAAATAATATTTATCCCTTAATATTATGACAAATACAATAAAAAAAGAACCTATCAAATGATAGGCTCTCTAAATTAGTCTAAATTTATATCTGTAGCATCGCCACTAAGCATTTTGTCAGCTTCCTCTACTGTAATTGGCACAACAGAGAATGGGTGTGTAATACTTGCAGTCTTTGTTTCGCCGTCCCACTTAATACCAACAAATTCTACACTTTCGATAGCTCTTAAAGGCAACATAAATCTGCCCTCAATAATCTGCTGAGGTACTTCTGTTTCTATTTTCTTATCATTGTATGTAAAATAGTTTTCTCCTGCTGTAAACTTTAAAACATCACTACCCTTTTTGAGAGTAGCAGTCTTTGTTTCAGCATCATATTCAGCAGTATATCCCATTTTTTCAAACACGCCACGAACAGGCACAAGAGTTCTATTATCTACAATAACGCCCTTTTGTTCTACTGGAGTTTTATCCACAACAACATTTACCTCTGTTGCTGCAAAAGCATTTACACTAAGAGCCACAACAGCCATAAAAACAGCCAATAACTTTTTCATATTATACCTCCTAATTTATCTTTCCGATTCAATATTAATATAAGAAAAGAGCCTAAATAAATTAGGCTCTTTATTAAAGTTTCATCAAAATTCAATTTATTAGAATTCGATAGATGTATACTTGTTTGTAGTGTTGAACTTAGTAAGGTTTACACCTGCGCTTGTAGAAACTACATTTTCGCTATCAAAGGAAGCGATTTTAATTTCTGGTTTTTCGTACTTTTTCATTATCAATCTACCTCCTTATATTATTTAGCTATTGTACCATTAACTTTATTGTAGCTAGTTACTGTACCGTCCATAGTAAGGTTGATTGAACCAATCTTCTTGTCAGTAGAAGTAGTTGCACCAGCTTCATCAGCAGTAGTAGTTGCATAAATGTCAACATCAATAGCATCAGTTGCACCAGTTGCAGAGTTAACTCTTACTGGGAATTCATAAGTTGTAGTACCATCAGCATGTACACAAGCTGTAATTTCCTGCTTAGTAGAACCTACCTGAGCATATAAGCCCTGTACCCAGTTACCTGCTGGAAGTGCATTAGCATCAAGAACAACCTTGAAAGCACCCTGAGTAGCGTTAATCTTTGCAGCTGCACCCTTAATATCACTAATAGATGCTAAACCATTATCACCATCAGCTAACTGTGTAGAATCAGTTGTATAGAAAGCTTCATTGTTAAGTTCATCTGCAGTTACATCTTTCTTTACTGTACAAAGGAACCAAGCTTCAGGCTCATTAGTATAAGCTCTTGCTGCACTATCATACCAACCTAAAGCGAAATGAGGAACACCGTTAATCATCTGTGCTGGCTGTGCATTCCAATTACCCTGCTGAGTTTTCTTTCCTAATTTTTTTGTGTAAATATTTGCCATACCGTAATAAGTAGTTTCATCGTTATAACCTGTAATAACATCGCCACCCAATGCTACAAGATTTTCAGCCTGTATTGAATCGTCTTCTATCTTTATTCCAGCTTCTAAAGCATCAGATAAAACTAATCTAGGTGTCCAAGATGTTAACTTACCTGTTGATGTTGTAACATCTACAGGAATAGCAATACAATCGCCAGCTGTTAATTCTTCAACTTCAGCACCTGTTGTTAAACTAATAGGTGTGCCAAAGCTTGTTGTATTTTCATCTGCCGCAGAAACAACAGATGAGCAAGTAGCTACTGTAGCAGCAGCTAAGCATAAGCTTAAAACTCTCTTTAATTTCATGTTTTTCTATCTCCTCTTACTTACTCTCACTTATTTTCTACTGGGAAACTAGATATAAGGTCTAACGCTTTCTTTGCAATCAAACTTGCGTCTTCACTTTCAATCTTACCATTTCCATCTACATCACAAGCCTTAATCTGGCTATCTGTAAATGTAATTAATTCAAGAGCTGCTTTCGCAACTAAACTTGCGTCTTCACTTTCAATCTTACCATTTCCATCAGCATCACCATAAAGAATAGCTGTATCAACAGTTACAGTACCAGAAGCAGCTTCGATTGTACTTTTATCAGCTAAAGCTGAATCAGAATTAGCTACCTGAGCAACAGCAACTTTTACATCAGTAGAACCAGTAGCATTTGCATTAACTGTAAAGTCTACAGTTGCAAGTGTACTTGCTTCAGTTACATTAACAGGTGAAGCTGCAGCCCAACCTATAAGAACTTCATCATTGCCTGTTTCATTATCTTTTAAATCAGCTGTAAGCACGCCACTATTAAAGCTGTCACCAACAGTTGCATAAGTGTTGTCGCCTACTTCGTCAGTTCCCTTTACCACTGGTGTGAGCACAGATGAATCATAGCTAATAGCTATAGCATAGGCGTTCACATCTGTAGATGTTTCTCCAGCACTTGGAGCAACAGTAATAGGTACTGATACTACATTACCTGCTGTAGCATTTTCACTACCTGCTGTAAATGTAGCGGCATTAGCACAAACACAAGAGCCAATAACCATAGTAGAAGCTAATACAGAGCATAATAAACTTCTGAATTTCATAATTAACCTCCTTCTTTTATAATAGAAACATTTTCCTCACCTTTAGAAAAAATTTCCTTTATAAAAGTATACCCTTTTCTTATTAAAATTGCAAGGGTTTATACAATTTTTTTGTGAATATTTTGTGTATTCATTTATTCTTGCTATAAACCCTCGCCCAAATCAACTAATTTTGCTATAAAATCTTATTACTTAACAGTAACCTTGTATAATAATGAGTTATAATCTGGAGTTACTGTAATTGTACCCTTGCCAGTTGCAACAAGTTCGAAAGCTGTTGTTGCAGTCTTTCTGCCACCAAGGTTAGCATCTGCTGGAGTAATATCTGTTACAGTACCACTTTCGTCAGTAAATGTAGCCTTAATTACACCCTTGTTTGCTGCGTTGTTGTTACCAGCGATGAATACGCTTGCTGTTAAAGCATCAGCAACATCAATAGTAATTGAACTATCAGCTGCTACATTTACAGTCTTTGTAAATACAGTACCATTAGCACTTTCTGCTGCGAAAGCTGTGTAACTACTGCTGTTTGTTGCAGTTGTAAGCTTACCACCATTTAACCAAGTTGGTACGCTATCGTTTTCAGCTGACCAGCTGTCACCACTTACAGCAAATGCCTTGTCAGCTGGTGCTGTAGTAGTAGTTTCTGTTGTATCGTCAGCCTTTGTAGTTGTTGTAACTGTTGTAGCCTCTGTTGAAGTTTCAGTTGTTGTAGTTGTAACAGTTGTTGCATCTGCTTTCTGGTCTGCTAATGCTACATCAGTACCAATTAAGTAGAAGTTAATACCACTCTTACCTGATACTAAGTAGTATGTACCTGCACTTGGAATTGCAATTGTGTACTTAGCAAATGTTGTACCTGATACTGTTACTGTACCTACTGTTGCACCTTCTGCATTAAGTAAGTTTACTGGTCTGTCTTCCTTGTTACTACCACTCATTGCATAGAAGATTACATTACCTGCACCAGTTGTTGTGAATGAGATTGCTCTCTTATCAACTGCACCAGTACCGTTTGTCTTTAATCTCTGAGTAAATTCATAACCATCTAAGCTCTTGCTGTTTGCTTCAATTGTTAACTTGTTTGTTGCATCTGCAATAAGCTTGAACTGACCACTTACTGTGTTAGCTGTAATATCGCCAGCTGTTAAATCACTTGCATTAATTGTTGCTACAATGTCGCCTGCTGGAGTTACTGTTGTTGTTTCTGTAGTAGCTTCAGTAGTAGTTGTTGTTGTAGCTTCTGTTGTTGTAGTAGCCTTTGTTGTTGTTTCTGTAGTAGTTTCTGTTGTTGTAGTTACTGTAGTCTTTGTTGTTGCTTCTGCAGAAATCTGTTCAAGAGTACCTGTTACTGTAATTGTACCAATGTTTACAGAAGAATTAAGACCACCGTTTGTAGATTTATCACTTGAATCAACATTTACACCCTTAATTGTGTAAGTACCTGCTACAAGTGAAGTAGCACTTAAATTGTTCTTAGCACCATTCTTATTTTGAACATTTAAAGTTGCAACTGTATCTCCATTTGAGTTAACAATCGCTACCTGTCTAGCGTATGCACCTGAAGAAATAGCATTTGTTAATGCAACTGTACCATCAGAAGTAAGTTTGAACTGAACTGTCTTAGAACCACTAATCTGAACTGAACCACTTGCATTCTTAACGCCAGTCTTTGCAAGGAACATATTTTCTGTACCAACATTTGTGTCTGCTGTAAGAGCAGTGCCAGAAGTAGCATTAATATCAGTACCTGTCAATGTATAAGTCTTAGTTTCAGGTGTAGATGGCTTAGAAGTGTTACCCTTGTGGTTTAATACCCAAGTAGCATCAAGTGCATTGATTACACCGTCGCCATTTGCATCTGCTGCAGCTTCATCATAGAATGTTTCGTCCTTGATACCCTGAATAAACTTCAAGATAAGGGCTGCATCCTTTTCATTAATCTTACCGTCTTTGTTTACATCACCCTTAGTAGAGTAATCAACAGTAGTTGCTTCTGTACTAGATTCTGTTTCAGTTGTAGTTGCTTCTGTTGAAGTTTCAACTGAACCACCGTTTGCTGTAACTGTTACTGTACCATTAGAAGTAGTGTAGTTTGCAACTGCAAGGTTAGCACCCTTTAATGTGTTTACAGTAATTGCAACAGGAGTTGTACCTTCCTTATTTGCTGTAAATGTAACATTTACAAGAACTGTACCATTTGTGTTAATTGTATCAGCAGGGTTAATACCAGCAATTCTTACTGAACCGTCAGTAATGTTGCTATTGATTGTAGCCATACTGTCATTGATTATGTCGCCGTTTTCAACCTTAGTAGCTGTAAGAGCAGCTGAATCATAAGTCAATGTAATGTTGAAGTCTGCTAAATCAGTCATACCTGTCAACTTAACAGGAACTGTAACAGCAGAACCATTCTTAACCATTGCATCGCCAACAACAACATTTACACCATCAACTGGAGCAGCTGTTGTAGCTTCTGTTGTTTCCTTAGTTGTAGCTTCTGTATCCTTTGTAGTTGTTTCCTTAGTTGTAGCTTCTGTAGTTGTTTCAGTTGTTGTAGTAACTGTTGTGTCGCCACCATCAACTGCATAGCTCATTACATAAACATAAACATTAGTTGTACCCTTTGTAATAGTATGAGTACCAGCTGTTAAATCAAATACATTAAGACCATCAACTACATCTTGTTCTTCGCCATCAATCTTGATAGTTCTTGAACCAGCTGCACTTAATACTAACTTTAATGCACCATCTGCTGGGGCATTAACTGTAATGTTAGTAGATGATTCCATCTTAATACCACCATTATAAGTTACACCGTTATAAGTATACTTATTTGTTGTATCGTTACCAGCAATACTAAAGATGTTAGAATTTACAGCAGCAACATCGTTACCACTTGCATCTACACCATCATCATGCCATACATAACCATCATCAACAACAGGTGCTGATGTAGTAGTTTCTGTAGTACCATCATCACCAGTATTAGCCTTTGTTGTAGTTTCTGTTGTAGCTTCTGTTACTGTAGGAGCATTAGGGTCGTAAGCAACAACCTTTAAGTCATCAAGGTAACCGTCTTTCTGAGTGTTACCAGACTTAATTACATAAACACCTGCTGGAATGTTAGAAACAGTAGCTGTCTTACCACCAGCAACAGCAAGTTTAAGTTCGCCATAAGCATCGTAAAGTTCGATACCGTAAGCACTTGATGCACCAGCTGTAATAGTTACATTTGCACCAGTATTTACCTTAAAGATAACACCGTTATCTCTAATCTTCATATTTGTTGCTGTGTTAGAAATCTTAGCAATAGGAGTAACTAAAGCACCACCCATATTGTACTTTGTATTAGCAGTTAAGCTAGTATCGCTAATCTTCTTTGCCCAGTAATTTGCATTAGTTGGGTCTGTGCAATTTAATTCATATGGAAGAGTTAAAGCATTTGGATTTTCAGATACAATAGGCTCTGGAGTAGGTTCCATATTGATTTCAGATGCAGTCTTCATAACACCTGCAAGGTTAAGACAGTCAGCCTTAGCCTGAATAGGAGAAGTAGCTGTATATTCATACATATCGCTACCACTTTCAAAACCTGCATAAGGATTGCCACTGCTGTCGCTTACCTTATCAGTCTTATTTGTAACCTGCTGTGCAGCATTTGTACCGTTACAACCTGCAAAGCTATCATTATAAGACTTAACAGTTGCAGAACCTTCCTTTGCTGAGTCTACAGGGTTCTTACAAGCACCGAAGTAGTTACCTTCAGAGAAAATGTAAGCATGAGCTCTTGGAGAAATAGCATAAGAAGTAGCACCGTCAAAGTATGTATTGTAAATGTGGATGTTAGACTGTCTTGATAATGGCTGTCTTGATTCAACCTTTTCGTACCAGTTGTGATGAAGTGAAGCATCATACTGAATACTAGAACTTGAAGAACCAATAAGGTTTGTCTTATGGTTGTTTATATAATGGTTATAAGCCATTGTGTAACCATAACCACGCTTCCAGTCACAAGAACCATCACCTTCTGCCTTATCTGATTCGGCAGGGTTCTTACAAAAACCTTGATGGAATGTATTGTTGTGTACCCAACTAAACTTAATTGGTGTACAAGAACTGTTTAACCATTCCTTAGACTGTGGAGATGAAGAAAGTGAAGCTGTACCTTCAAGACCAATAGCATCTTCAGGAGTGTTTGTGAAGTTAAGGTTTCTAAATTCAAAGCCCTGACTTACAAAACCAGTCTGGCTGATAATCTGAACACCCCAACCATCAAATGTTGCGTCAGTACCAATACCTTCAAATGTTACGTTTGAAGACTTGTATACTCTAATCATCATACCGTTATCGCCCTTAGTACCACCGTTTGTAGTAGTATTGTAGCCAGTAAGACCTTTGATGTTTTCAGCTGGTGGGTTGTTGCTTGTGTTAGAGTCACCACCTCTGATAGTACCTACAAATCTAATATCAAGAGGAATACCTTCTTCTCTTAACTGCTTTACAATATCAATCTTTCCACCACCAGTTACACCGTTGGCATCTTCTGACTTGTAGTTAAGGATATTACCAATACCTGCAGGATAGCTATCACCTGTATAACCAGGAAGCTGAACTGTATTCTTGTTTTCTTCTGTTACATAAACAACGATTGCATTAGACTTTAATGTACCGTCATCATTGTATGCACCAATACCAGTTACGCCCTCTTTATGAGCATCATAGTGAGCATAACCACTTCTATCATATTCATATACCTTAATGTTATCCTTAGTGATATTACCACTCTTTGTAGTAACAGTTAAGTTATATGTACCTGCCTTTAAACCAGGAATATCCACTCTTACGTTTGAACCGTCCTGTCTTACAAGGTAAGTTAAATCATCGCCAGTAAGTGAACCACTTGCTGTACCACTATAGCTAACGCCTGTAACATCGCTCTTGTTACCAGACCATTCAGCATAAAGTGTTTCAAACCAACCACCTGCAGTACTAAATGATGTAGCTGCAAAAGTGTTTATAGGCATAGCAGTAAAGCTAGTTGCAAGCATAGTTGCTGCAAGTACGCTACTGATAGCTTTCTTAAAACATTTTATCATGTTTTTGTTTCCTCCCTTTAAATTTAGAAGTATCTCCCCTGCCATAGGCAGGAGAGGAAAAAGTTTCACGACCTATGTCGAATTATAAAGACTTGATTAAACCATTTAAGAACTGGCTAATCTTGTAAGCATCGTCAACATCAACAGTCTTGTCACCTGTTACATCGGCGTTTGTAGCATTTGTTACAGCTGAAATCTTGCCAACTGCAAAATCCATAATCATTGTAACATCAGCTGCGTCAACCTTACCACTATCATTAGCATCACCCTTGATTACTTTAGGTGTACTACCGTTTGGAGTGTATGCAATGTAGAAGATGTAGTTTGAACCACTACCCTTAGTGATTGAGTAAGACTGAGAACCGTCTAAGCTAATAGTTGCCACACCATCAGAACCTATTGTAATTGCCTTATCGTTTAATTCAATAATACCACTATACTGAGGGTTAGTAACAATTGTTAATGTACCAGCAACACCATCTGGGTCGAAGTTAACAGCTGTCTTAGATTCCATCTTTAATGCCTTAGTAAGTGTTAAGCCATTGTAAGATGCTGTACCATAACTAGATGTTAATGTACCAGTAATAGTATAGAATGAACTGCTAGTACCATTTAATGTAAAGTTATGAATCTGAGCACCTTCAACTGGAGCAGTTGTTGTACCCTCTGTTGAAGATTCTTGGCTATTAGTTGTAGTTTCTGTTGAACCGTCTTTGTTTGTAGTTGCTTCTGTTGTAGCACTTGTAGTAGGTTCTGTAGCACCACTACCATTACCACCAATAGACTGAATAGAAGTCTTGTAATTTACAACAGCTGTCTTGAGTGCTGTAATTACAGAGTAGTTTGCGTCTTCAGTAGCATTATCAAAAGCCCACTTGAAGTCACCACCGTTTACACGACCAGCATAAGTTGTAACCTTTGCAGGTACATCATCCGGAGCATCTACATCAGCATCTGATACATTGATACCAAAGTTAGCATCTGTATCGAAGTTGTTATATGTTGTGCCACCCTTTTCAGTTGTTTCGCTTGAAGGAACTGTAGCAGTTCTGCTTGTTACTTCGTAAGCATCATAACCTGTTGAAGCTGGGCTGTTCTGAGTATAGTAGCTGAATACTCTGTTTTCGTTTACCATCTTGTTGTTGTATGCCTTAATGATACCACCGTTTTCACCAGAGAATGTACCCTGACCTAAGGCATCAGAACCCTGACCAGAACTCATCATTGGCTTAGAAACATTTCTAAAGTAGTTCGCTTCAACGAAAGCAGAAGCACCCATTGTTACACCAACACCGTACTTTGCACTACCATCAAAGTAGTTGTTGTAAATATGAACAGACATTGTTCTAATTCTTGGATGTCTTGAATCAGAGTGGTCGAACCAGTTGTGGTGATATGTAATTAATGAAGAAGTTACTTCACTCTTCATACCACAAAGTGATGACTTACCATTATCAAAGAAATGGTTGTAAGAAATTGTAACATAAGTTGACTTACCCTTAACATCTACAGTACCATCACCCTTTGCCTGGTCAGCGTCGCCACCAGTCTTACCATAGAATAAATCAAGGTTATGAACCCATACGTTACAGTTAGCTGTATCAAGAGAAATAGAGTCATCTAAACAAGCCATAACTGCAAAGTTTCTTAATTCAAGGTTACCGGCATTTCTAATAAGCATACCGAAACCATGGATACCTGAGTCTTCACCAATACCTTCAATAGTACAGTTAAGGTTAGCATAAGCATTTTTACCCTTAATCTGAAGACCTTCTGCACTAGAACCAAATGAATCCATATCAGCAGCATTAATCATACCTACAATACGAATATCAATAGGAGAAGTTTCTGTACCTTTCTGTAAACCGTAAACAATATCCTGTAAACCAGTGTGTTCTACACCACCAACAGTAGCCTTTACAGTTTTAGCAGTAGCAGGTGTAACATAAATAACCTTAGCACCAGCCTTTAATGTACCGTCTACATTGTAAGCACCAGCACCCTTGTAAGTAGACTTTGGTGAGAATGCAGCACCGGCTCTATCGTGAGCCTGAACGGTTAAACCAGTTGCAGTAATAGAATCAGCTGTTACTTCACTGCCATTCTTCATTGGTACAACCTTCATATCGTATGTACCAGCAGCAAGACCTACAGCGTCTGCTCTCCAACAATCAGAATATCTTCTGATAAGTGGGTCGTCAAGCTGTGTCCAGCTAGAATCGCTTGACTTCTTAACATAAGCATTATAGCCTGTGTAAGATGAATCACTAACAGACCATTCAATGTAAGCACTTTCAAGCCAGCCTTTGCTTTCTGTGACTGAAATTCCGCTTGCTGCATATACAGTAGCTGAAGTAGTAGCAAAAGGTACTACAGCAACGCCTGTTGTAATCATACAAGCAGCTAACACTGTGCTTATGAATTTGGACAAACCTTTTTTCATAAACTTTTTCCTCCCTTTAAACACATTAAAGTTTATATTTTGCATAAATACTATATATATATTATACCTTGAAAGTCCCCGTTATTACTCACAGCGATTATCAACATACAAGATACATATAGGTACTTACGCTGATAC
>SKEZ01001750.1_pt1 | contig 11157 bp, 10 predicted proteins | sample 4843881 | NCBI WGS metagenome assembly SKEZ01 (sample SAMN11008796, study PRJNA524170) | human gut metagenome | isolation source: fecal sample from pouch patient p1, p46 | place: Israel: Tel-Aviv | reverse complement strand
TATCTTCCGTTTTTCAAGAACTTTGGCTATTAATACACTAATCTGCTTAATGATAAAACGACCGACTGAATATATCAGAATGGCGACAAATATATCCTTACCAGCGTCCATTCCAAAATCTACCAGTCTCTCCAGTGCCTGCTCAAGTTTACTGCCTGAGGCTGCATTCAATAATAACAAATTCATATTTTTCGTTTAACAAATAAAAATTAATCAGCTTATCACTGCCATATTGTAAATGTTCCAGCACATTCTGACAATATTAGTTTTGCCATGTTTCAATAAATCATCCGATATATTTTTACATTCCTAAATAGTCGGATATTTAAAGCCGCAAAGATATCATATATAATTGGTAAAAAACAAACTTATCATTCAAAAATGACTCCAAGTCATATGTAGAAGTCATTTCTTTAACAATGTCATTCGTTCGGTGACCTTCACAGCAGAACATTTGCCTTACACCTGCCATTGGTGTAGTGATGCGAAGTTAAAACGCTTTGAAGCAAATGCGGAATATTTCGGGCTATCATTGTCTGTTGGATACCGAAAGACATTTTTGTGAACGGAATTAACAATACAAATACATGAGAAGGGAAACGCACTTATAAGACTGATTTTTCCAAAAAAGTTTGACCGTTTCGGAAAAAGACATTTTTTTGTATATCAAAAAACGGTACAAAAATATAAATTGTAAAAGTTATGGCAGTCATTCAGATTATGTCAAGAGAGTTTCAAGAAAAGCAGGCCTCCATGTTTGCACTCATCGACAATGGAGAGCAGATAGTAATCAGACGCAGGGGAAAAGTCTCCTATATGCTGATCCCCATTTACGAAGAGGACTTTGTCCTTTCCCCAGAGCTTGAAGAGAGGCTCAAAGAAGGTCGCAGACAATACAGGGAAGGCAAGGTCACGACCTGCACCACAAAGGAGGAACTTAATTAATTCTTGGAAACACTGTGAGCCTATATAAGATTGAATTTACCCAAATAGCGATAGTTCACAGTGCTAATTATCTAAAAAAAACAGATTAATTTATTTGATATTCAAATAAATTAGTATATTTGCATATGAATAGCGTATGGAGATGTACGCCACGTTGTGACCCGTTTTATTATAGCACAACAGGACATGAAAGCTCATTGCTCTAAGAGTGTTTTTAAGTTCTACGGAAATAGTCTGCTGGCATACGTTTACCGTGCAGACTATTTTATCTAATAACTTAAAATTCATTCTACAATGGACAGAAGACAACAAGTTTATGTAAAGTTGAAACTTAAAGCGAAGGCGTTAGGGTTCAACTCAAAGGAATTAAAGGGTATCGCCGCCAAGATTGCCGATAACCTTGAATCCCAAGAAGATGCCTCCGAAGAGGATGTAAACGCAGAGATTGACGAAAAGATCGAAGCGGTTCTCCCCTACCTCACTTTCGGCCAGTCGCAAGCCAACCGTCTGCTTGACGAATGGAAGAAAAACCACCCCGAAGCGGAACCGGACGATGAACCGAATGACAACTTTCCGGATGATACTCCGAAACCAGCTTCAAAGAAGAAACCCCAAGACAAAGAGGAAAACAAGGACGAAGAGCCTGCATGGTTCAAAGCTTACAGAGAACAACAGGATGCCCGATTTGCTGCATTGGAGGGAGAGAAGACCAGCTCCTTGCGCAAAAGCAAACTTGAAAGTCTCTTGAAAGATACAGGCACATTCGGCAACCGCACATTAAAAAGCTTCTCTAAAATGAACTTTGAGAATGACGAGGAGTTCGAACAGTTTCTATCTGAAGTCGAAGAGGATTTAAAGGCTTACAACCAGGAACGTGCCGATGCCGGCCTCTCCACATTGGGAACGCCGCCTGCGGCAGGAACAGGAAAGCCTGATAAAGAATTTGAATTATTAACGGATGCAGAAATTGACAGTATTGTCAATAACTTCTAATCGCATCAAAAAAGTAAAGGACAATGCCAGGAACAGTAAATTTGTCAAACGAGCTTGAATCGTTTGAGACCGGAATGGATTCAGTGGTTATCCGTCGCAAAGGTGGAAGAATTATCGGTGGCCGCTCTCTGAACATGGAAGGCTTCAATGATAAATATGTAAAAGCCGGACATATTATCATCCGCAGTACAAATGATGAATATGACTACAAGCCCATGCCCGTGTCAGATAATGCGTATTCCTCACTTCCTGAGAATTACGAATATGCTGGAATATGGGTGCGCACGACACCTGCAAGTGATGCAAGAGGAGCCATCCAATATGACGGAGAGATCAACGACAAGGCCCTGCCCTACCCTATTGACAGTATCAAAGCTGCCTTGAAGACCGCACTGCCTTCATTATATTTCATGCACGACTAAAAATAAAGGAGGAAAAATAAAATGATTGCATCACAATTTGCAGATTTATCCAAGCGTATTTTCCCGAAGTTACAGAATATCGTGGAAAAAGAGAGAGGCGAGCGCAATGGTGCAAAAAAACGCACTTACTTGCATAAGACCATGTTACGTAAAGTATATTCCGCTGACCAGAAATGGACCAGCGCATCTGTCGATACCACATACGTAAGAGCGGACACTGTTTCCATGAACTCTCCGCTTCCCATCAAGAAGCGTGATTCACTGGCCCATGCCAGCGGCACACTGCCCAAACAGGGTATCTCCCGTGTAATGGAAGAATCCGACATCAATACCATCAACATCATGAAGGCCCAGGGTGCGAAATGGACACAAATAGCATCCAAGCTGACGGAAGACCCTTTGTTCTGCTCCATCGGACTGGACGAGTCCAATGAGGCGAATTTTCTGACAGCCTTATGCGAGGGGGTTGTAGCGGTTGAGGATCTGACCAATGTCGGAACAGCCCTGCGTGTCAATTTCGGTTACCTGCCGAAAAACGGATTCGGTGTGACCACTCCCGGCGAGATAACCTTGGATGACATAGAACGTGTGCTCGCCGCAGCTGACGGAGACGGCAATTCCATATCAGTCATCTGTATCGCCCTGTCAACCTACAAAAAACTGCGCCAGACACAAGGAGCCAAAGAACTCGCCGCCACATACAGAGGGCAGATTTTCGACAGTGACACCTCGCTGCCCACTCCTACCTCATCATTGTTTGACGAGGCTTTCGCCGACCAATATAACGGTGTCAGATTCCTGAAGATTGACCGTTCGATCATTTATGAGAAAAACGGTGTACGCAAGGCTTACAAACCGTGGAACGCGAACCGCTTGGTTTATCTGACTACCGAAAATGTCGGCAGTTTGGTCTGGGGGACATTAGCAGAAAAGACAAGCCCGGTGGAAGGAGTGGTTTATACCACAGTTGATGAGATGAAACTTATCAGCCGTTTCAGAACCGCTAACCCTTTGGTGGAAACTACCGCTGGACAGATGCTTGCGCTTACCGTGATTGAAGGAGTAGACCAGATTTATTATCAGGATATCACCGATGCACAAACTGTTGACGCAGAAAAGGAGGCCCAAGATTCAACAGATGTGAAAGTCACCATCTGGGGACATACCTACAAAAAAACGGAGTTCGTTCAGGAGCTTAACAAGATAACTGGTGGCAAGCTGACTGCGAAATCTGCCGATGAAAAGATCATCGCCCGTGTCAACGAACTGAACGATGAAGATGAAGCCACTTTAAAAGCCGCAGTGGAATCACACAAGTCTGAATAATGTATGAAAACGGTCCTGCAAGCATTGAAAGATGAAGTCCACTACAAATTAAGTAGTGGCTTCTTTGAAAACCGTTTGCTTGAAAGAAGTCTGGACGGAAATGAAACATGCACCATTGACATTCTTAAAAGCAAACCGTTCAAAGGTGCTGTGGCCGACTGTCTCATGAGCCTGATTCAGATGCCCAACTTTACAGAAGGAGATGTTTCCTTAAGTCTGTCTGACAAGGATAATATACTGACGTTGGCCAACAGCATCTATAATTCAATAGGCGAAACAGAAAAAAACATTGGTGAACCGATAGTCTATATAGGAAAATAATCATGATACTTGATGATAGACCACATAAACTGCAATATCTTATTACCACTCCCGGTTACGAAGACAAGAACGGCGATTACCACCAGGGTGAAAGCCGATGGGAAGGTGATATCCCATGCCGGAATGTTCCGGCCGGAAAAGCAGAACAAAAGCAATTTGAGGACGGAGCAGTCCGTACCTATTCAGCCACGATACGTCTTGATGCTGAATGCCGGGAATTTGCTGTTGGAGATCGTGTGAAGTTATTCCTGTCAGGAGATATCGTCAGAGAATGTGAGGTCAAAGGGTTTCATCGTTATCAACTATATGCGAAACTATGGGTATAAAAATGACAACACCTGCAAGTCGGATAGACACCCTTATCAATAAGGGAAAAGAACGTGTTGAAATGTTAACTGTCCGCGCCCTCTCCTACCTTGGAGAATTGTGTGTGATCGAAGCAAGGAACAGACCGCAGGAGATAAGCTGGTATGACCGGTCAGGAAACTTGCGCAGTTCGATTGGCTATGCCATCATCCACAACGGAAAAATACTTGAATACTCAGATTTCACACAAGTACGACAAGGTAATGAGGGAGTCAGGAAAGGCAAGGCACTTATTGAGGAATTGTCTAAAAAATTCGCGAATGGCTACGCACTTGTTGTAGTAGCCGGAATGAACTATGCTGAATTTGTGGAAGCAATGGAAAATAAGAATGTACTTGCATCCGCCGAACTGTTTGCAAGAAAGGAACTACCGGGAATGATGAGTAAACTGAAAAAGCAACTTGCATCATGATGAAGTCTGATATTGAAATCAAAGATGATATTTACAAACACATCAAAGGTTCCCTTTTGGAAAAAGTCGTGAACGGAAAACTTTGCAAGGCATCAAAAAGACCATCCAACTCTGACAGGGAGGATATAGTCATATCAATCCTTGAAAATGGAAGCGGACAGATACAGGAAGCTTTCGTGAATGTGAACATTTATGTAAAGGACAATATCCGTAATGGCGAGGCGGAAATGAATGATGCACGCTGTAGAGAACTTTGCAAAGTCGCTATCCAAGTATTGGAAACAGGGCATGGAGAAAGCTACCGCTTCACGCTGAATAAACAAAGGGTGCTTGAAGTGAACGGAAAGAACGAGCACTTCATTAACAATAAACTATTATATTCATTCAATAACGAATAAGATCATGGAATTATCTTGGGGAAAATGTACTATCAAAATTGGAAAGCTGCAAAGCAGCGGAGAAGCTCCTTCATCTTGGATTGATATACCGACACCTGTCGAGAACTCTACAAAATTGACACCTACAAAAGGTGCGAAGAAAGAGGCCAAGATTGAAGGTGGAGAAAACGAGGCTGTCAAGTATGCGGCAAACACCTATACGTTTGAGTTTGAAATCCGGGCTGGCAAAGGCCGTAGAAAACCGGTGGAAGATACAGATGGTGTGATTACAGGTGAATACGCTGTCAAGCTCCAGCCTGAAGACAAAACTGTTGAAGGTATCATAATCGACAGAAGCGTGTTGTCCTTGGAGGATACATACGACACAGATAATGGCACCAAGTGGAAATATACCGCTGACGTATTGAAACCTAAGACCGGCAATCAGGTAAAATTCGAAGTCGTAAATTTTAATGGTGCCGGCAGCCTTCGAGTGATCATCACAGATGATGGCGGAGCCGGCATGTGGAAATTATCTACAGAAACGGACTGGCATCATAGCGGTACTTCAATTACCACAAAAGCCGGTCTTGTGACAATCATATATAAAGATATCGAAGGAAAAACACTGCCTACACAGACATCCGCTACTGTTAAAGATGGGGAAACAGTTGAAGTAAACGCGGTGTACACTTCTGCCGGATGATAATTTTCCATTCAGAGAACAGGCAAACGGAAAGACGTCCTTTACAGGTTGGAGGATAAACCTGCATCAAATTTATGATTTATGAATGACAAAGAGCGAAATATTGAGATGGATGTGGCCGACGCCATCATGGAAAGACCTGCCGGCTTTACCGTTGGCAAGCGGTCTTTCTTTATCCATCCCGTCACACTCGGCAAAATGTATCTTTTGGCCAGATTATTTGATTCCCTCGAAATAAACAAACAGGTTGTTTCCACCAATCCTTATATGGAAGCCATAAGGATCTGCAAAACGAAACGTGATATTGTCTGCCGCATACTCTCCTACTCCACGTTCAACCGGAAGAACGATTTGTTCGACAATAGCAAGGTGGATAAGCGTACAAAATTGTTTTCCCGAACACTCTCTGAGGAGGAACTTGCTACCATACTGGTTCTCATTCTTACAAGTGATAATATGGATACCTTCCTGCGGCATTTCGGAATAGACAAAGAAAATACGGAAAGAAAACGGATAGCCAAAGTAAAAAAGGACAATAGCAGTATCTCATTCGGAGGCAACAGCACCTACGGAACAATGATAGACTTTGCCTGCCAAAGATACGGATGGACTTTTGATTATGTGGTATGGGGCATCAGCTATATCAATCTAAGGATGTTAATGGCTGATGCCATCACGACTGTATATCTGTCCTCTGACGAAATGAAACAACTCGGAATATCTGGTTCAGAAGAAATAATCGATGCCGGGAATCCAAAGAACAGGGAACGTATCAAAGCCCTGCTTGAGGAATGAATCGGAAAAACAGAACAATATTTTCATAATCGGTCAAAAAAATTACGGGGTCTATAATTTTATAACAAGAAAAATAGAACAAATGTCATGTCAATGCACATGATACCCATCAAATCGAAAAGACTATGGCTGGATTGCATTTTGATATAACTGGGGATAACTCCAACTTTTTACGCAAGCTAGAGGAAGCACGCAACGGAGTACGCAACACATCAAGACAAATTGAAGAAAGCGGGCTGAGTATTGAGAAGATATTCGGAAGACTGACCACGGCCGCAGCCACTTTCGGAATCAGTCTTGGAGCGCAGCAGCTCATCAGTGACATAGCTCGTGTACGTGGCGAGTTCCAGCAGCTTGAAGTGGCATTCCAGACAATGCTTGGAAACAAGGGACAGGCGGACACACTAATGTCCCAACTGGTACGTACCGCCGCCATCACTCCATTTAACCTTCAGGATGTAGCCAATGGTGCGAAACAACTGTTAGCCTATGGTACGGAGGCTAAAGATGTGAATGATACGCTTGTCCGGCTTGGGGATATCGCGGCAGGACTATCCATCCCTTTGAACGATCTGGTCTGGCTGTATGGTACCACCATGACACAAGGAAGGCTCTTCACACAGGACCTACGTCAGTTTATGGGACGTGGAATTCCATTGGCCGATGAACTTGCCAAACAATTCGGAGTAACCAAAGACAAGGTAAGCGAACTTGTGACAGCAGGAAAAGTAGGATTCCCCGAAGTGCAGAAGGCCATTGAATCCATGACCAATGAAGGCTGCAAATTCGGCGGTCTGATGGAAGCACAATCCAAAACCATTACCGGACAAATAAGCAATATCGAAGATGCAATTGACACCATGTTCAATAAAATCGGAAAACAAAACGAGGGTGTCATCAACAAGACCTTGTCCGGCATGTCTTATCTGGTGGAGAACTATGAGAAGGTAGGTCGGTTATTGACCGGACTTGTTGCTACATACGGTTCATACAGGGTTGCAGTCATGGTCATAACAGCCATTCAGTCGCTTCAAACCTCCGGCATAGCGGCCCTGACTGTAGCGGAACGTGCCCACTACGGATGGCTGGTCTTGCAGACAACAGCACAAAAAGCGTTGAACGCTGTCATGCTTACTAATCCGTATGTGTTATTGGCAACGGCAGTTGTAGGGCTTGGAGCTGCCATGTGGGCATTATCCGACAGCACAACATCTGCTGAACGTGCTTTGGACTCGTACAACAAGAAAATAGAAAAACTCGACACGGACGAAGAAGATCGGAAACGTACTTTGGAAGGTCTTGTTAGCACCATTAATAGCGAGGTGGAAGCCGAGACCACTAAACTTAAAGCCTTAAAAGACATTGAGAAACTATATCCTGTACTCTTTAAGAAGTATGTCGATGAGAAAGGTCATATACATGACTTGACTGGGTTTTGGAAGGCATATAATGAAGAGGTTTCAAAATCCAGAACACAGTCAAAACAGGCTATAGTCGAATCTTTGGAACAACAAATAAAAAGTGCAGAATGGGCTTATAATCTGGCAAGGAAAGAGAACAACCGTTCCGAAATGAAGGTTCAGGCACAGCGTATCGAAGACCTGAAGAATGAATTGGCAAACGCAAGAAAAGATGTCTTGTCAGAAATCAATACCCAATTGGAAGTTGAGAACAGACAGGAAACACAAGAAACTACATATCAAGAGGATTTGGCAAATGCTAAAGTCGAATGGGAGAAAGCGAAAAAAGGGTATGAGGCCTTAATCAAAGATCAGACGGCTACATCGAAACAGGTGAAAGAAGCCAAAGATAAGATGGAGGCATCCGAAAAGACATACAAGGAGCTGGGCGGAGTAACCGGAAGCGCACTGACCAGACAGGAAAATCTAGCAAAAAAGCAAAAAGAAAATCAGGAAAAGCTGGACGGGCAACTTCTTTCACTTCACCGTCAGAACCAACAGGATGAAATCAACCTGATGAGAGAAGGCACGGAAAAGAAGTTGAAACAGATTGACCTTGATTATCAGAAACAGATTGATGCGATAAGAAAACAGGAGGAAGAATGGAGCAAAGCCGGTAACGGTAAGCTGACCGACAAGCAGGCACAGAAAATTTCAGAAGCTTATACCAATGCCGAAAGTATGAGAGATAAAGATATTTCCGATGTAACTGAAGGACAGCTGAAAGCCGAACAACAGGCTTTGAACGACTACTTGAAAGAATATGGCACGTTCCAGCAGCAGAAATTGGCTATCGCCCAAGAGTATGCGGAAAAAATAAGGAAAGCACAGGAAGAAAACGGTGTTAATAGTGCACAAGTAAAGTTACTGGAGAAACAACGTGATGTTGCCATACAGAACAAGGAAACAGAAGCCATAAAAGCCAATATAGATTGGGTTACTGTGTTCGGTGAGTTTGGTTCCATGTTTTCCGACATGATAAAGCCCGCCTTGGACGAAGCGAAAAAATATGTACGGACTGACAAGTTCAAGAACTCCGATCAGGCAAGCCAGAAATCATTGATTGACGCCATCAGCCAGATGGAAAAGTCTTTGGGTGGTACAAGTGGAGTCAACTTCAAGAAACTTGGAGAGGATGTAAAAGCCTATCAAATAGCAGAACAGAATCGTATCAGTGCCATAGGGATTGAAACAGCTGCTTTGGAAAGACTAAAGAAATCACAGGATGATTACACCAAAGCGCAGAAGGGCGGAACGGAAAGTGAGAAACAAGCCGCAGCAAACGCTCTTGAAACAGCACGGCAGAATGCTGACATTGCATCCGCCAATGTGAAGACACAGACTGATATCGCCAATCAGGCCCAGCGTAATGTGACTGATACTGCCACCATACTGAAAGCAAGTATGGAAAATTTGTTGGGAGGCTTGCAGCAGATTTCATCCGGTGGATTGTATAACGCATATAGCGGAATTATCAAAACCGTGAACGGATTCAAGGATGTCATAGGAAAAACGTCAGAATCTCTTAAGGAGGTCCCCATTGTCGGATGGATTCTGTCCATCATTGACGTACTCAAAGACGGATTAAGTGATCTTGTCGGTGGTCTGCTTGATGCTGTTCTGAACGCTGTCAGTGGAATTATCGGTGATGTCTTGTCAGGGGATTTGTTTGTCACAATCGGCAAGTCATTGAGGAACGGCATAGGAAACATCCTGAACGCAATCTCATTCGGAGGCTTCAACTCCTTGTTTGGAATAGGTGGAAACGCCAAGGAAGTACAGGAAACGATAGACAGGCTGACGGACAGGAATGGAACTTTGCAAACGGCCATCGAGGATCTGACTGACGAGATGAAGGCAAGCAAGGGAATGAAATCGGTTGAATCTTACAGGGAAGCTGTAAAGTATCAGGAGGAAGTCAATAAAAACTATCTGCAAATAGCAAAGGAGCAAGCCGGATATCATAAGAGCCACGGCAGCTGGCAGCATTATCTGAAATGGACGGATGAAATGCTGGAACACGCAAGAAAAGCTACCGGCATGCAGGATTTCTCCGGCACCGATTCCTTGTGGAATCTGACCCCCGAACAGATGAAGGCTCTACGGTCGGACGTATGGTTATGGGATATCATGGAATCTTCCGGTAAGGGAGGTTACGGTGAGCGTGTTACCGACAAGCTGGATGATTATATAGAGCAGGCAGGAAAACTGGAAGAACTGACCGACAGTCTTTATGAGGGCCTGATCGGAATGTCATTCGATTCCATGTATGACAGTTTTATAAGCAGTCTGATGGATATGGAGAAGAGTGCGGAGGATTTTGCTGATGACATATCCAAATATTTCATGCAGGCGATGCTGTCAAATGCCATCGGTGAACAGTTTAGTGACAAACTGAGGACATGGTATGATAAATTCGGTGAAGCCATGAAGGATGATGGTACGCTTGACAATAATGAGCGTAAGGAGCTGATGGATGAATACATGGGTTATGTGGACGAAGCCATGAAGCTCCGTGACGAGCTTGCCGCAGCAACCGGATATGACAAGATTTCGCAAGAATCAACATCCCAGTCAGCTTCATCCAAAGGTTTTCAGGCAATGAGTCAAGATACTGGCGAAGAGTTGAACGGTAGGTTTACAGCATTGCAGATTGCAGGAGAAGAAATAAAAAATGCCATGCTGAATACGCTGGCGGTGGCACAAGCCATATCCTCATTTGCCAAAGACAACAATACAATGTTGACTGAGATAAGAAATCTGATGATTTCATCCAACGGTCACCTTGAAAGTATTAACAAATACACCAAACTAATTTATAAGTTTGGAGACAAGCTTGACGAAATAGCGAAAAATACAAAAAGTATATAAATATGCCACAAGAAGAACTGTTTATTAATGGAAAGGATGTAGATACTAATTGAAAATTGCGCCAATATTCCAGTTGAAAATTGCGCCACCATAGGATAAGTATAATGACCTTTGTATAATCCAAATGCAAAGGTAAAATGAAGACTATGGTAGAAAGACAATC
>SKEZ01001745.1_pt1 | contig 11178 bp, 7 predicted proteins | sample 4843881 | NCBI WGS metagenome assembly SKEZ01 (sample SAMN11008796, study PRJNA524170) | human gut metagenome | isolation source: fecal sample from pouch patient p1, p46 | place: Israel: Tel-Aviv | reverse complement strand
GCGCTCCATCAGCGCCGACAAGGGCGAGCCGCAGTGGATGCTCGACATGCGCCTGGGCGGGTTCAAGGCGTTCCTGGCGCGCAAGGCCAAGACGTTGCTGGTGCCGTATTACGTGTTCTCCCTGTACTTCCTCGCGAAACCGTTCGCGATACTGCTCATACCATCCATGCGCGCGACCTTCCAGACAAGCCACGACTACGGTATTACGCACCAGTTCCTCGACGTGCTCATCATGGGCAATGGACTGTGGTTCCTCATGGCGTTCTTCGTGGGCGAATGCCTGATGTACGGGCTGACCAGCCTGACCGATGACGGACGCGTGCTTGCCGCTATTGGAATGGCGTTCGTCATCCTGTCGACATTCGTCTCGTCCCAGACCGGATGGCCTGCACTACCCTTCCAGATTGCGGCCGGGGTCAAGGCAGCTGGCTACATGTGCGTCGGATACGTGCTGAAGGAATGGCTCAAAGCCATTCCGCGCGGGAGAGCAGGCGTACCGTCAGCTTGCGCGGCCGCAGTGTTCCTGACGTTGGCGGTACCGGCCGTGGCCGGAATCGTACCGGATGGTCCGGCGCTGCTGGCCACATCGGTCGCGGCGGCATTCCTTGGCACGTTCGCCGTCATCTGGCTGTGCATCGCGGTGGGGTCATGCCGGATGCTGGCCTATATCGGCCGCTACAGCCTCGTCTATTACGCGCTGAACGCATTGACACTCAATCTCGTGAAGATCGGGCTTTTCCGCGTCATCGGCATTGACGTGGCGTCCACACCGTGGTTTTCACAGCTTCTCGCGGGCCTCGCGGCCACCGCCCTTGCGCTCGTGCTGCTGACCCTCGCGAACCTTTTCATACAACGCTGGATGTGGTGGGCCATAGGCAAAAAACGCCCATAAACCCGGTAGTGCCCGAAAGGTTGCGCACTTTTGGTCATGGCCGTCCAGGGAACGATGACCAGCTCGCTTCCTCCAGCGTGCCGCCAAGCCGGAACATGTCGGGGTTCCGGTGCACGATACGTCTTCCGGCCGCCGGAACGCTCGTATCTAGACGCCCTGACAAGCTCACCGGCCTCCGTGTCGAGCATCGCGTTGAGTGTCTCGGTGACCTTCTGCGTGACGAGCCGGTCGAGCCAGATCCCGGGCATGTGCCGGTCGATCCGCACGGTGTTCTCGGGCATGGTTCCGTCTCCTGGTTTCCAATCGCGGTTTTTCGTTTTGGCGAATGAAGAAATCGTGCACAGGACGCGGGGCCATGCCTTTCACGTCAGGCCTGAAAACCCAAAGTGCGCAAGAATTCGGACGTTATCCTCAAAGTGCGTAAAATCTGGACATTATCACATTCTAGCAATCGTAGTTCTGAGGTAGACGAGTTAGAACTGGAGAAATTAGATTTAGATTCGTCGTGAGTGGCGTAAAAATGAAGTCTTTGTGTAGCAGAAGTGTGCACTATCATGAGTAGAAAAGTGTAATTATAAGTGGAGGCAATATGCGACTTGAAATCCGGAACATAGGTAAGGTTCGGCATGCCGACATTGCCATTGATGGAATAACAGTGATTGCAGCTGCCAATAATACCGGCAAGAGCACTTTGGGGAAAGCGTTATATTCCCTGCTGTCACCGTTCCATAATTATGATTCCAATGTGCGCGATAGGCTAGTGCGGTCCGTTTTTCGGGCGATGTCTCAGATGGCTCCTATTGCGATAAAAGATTCACGTTCCTCTACTGGTGTGTTTTTGGAGGAAACGGTGAGTAGCCGAACTATGAGGGTGCTTGCCGAAAAAATAGTTCAAGAGGTTCAATATGGTTCGGAAAGGAGCGAAGAGGACGTTTCTGCGGGTTTCTTAAACATTGCTACACAAGATGATGGCGAGTGCAAAAAAGAATCACTTTCGCAAGAGAGATGGCTTAGATGGGATGATTTAGAGACAATTAGCTCTGCCGCTAAGCATTTTGGCGAGGATGAGAAATATATTGTCATTCGTCAGCGTATTGCAGAATTGCTCAGCGTTTCGGATGAACAGAATGCTCAAATAATTACGCAAAGAACATTTGAAACCCAATTTGGGGAACAGATTAAGGGACTGTTTCCTTCTTCAGGTGATGAGTCCGAGATCGTATTTTCAGATGATCAGAACAGAAGTCAAGTTCATTGACAATAGATGCGTTTCAAGTCTCCCTGCAACGAACGAAAGACGAAATATCTACATCCTTGATGATCCTTCTCTGATCGATAACATCTCAGTTGCGCACAGAAGAAGACTATCCTCGTCATGGGGGCCTAAATACAGAGATGAACTTATCGAGGCGATGCTTAATCGAATGGAAGATCTTCGGTCGGATATATATGACGATTTGGCTGGGTCGGTAGTTGCGCAAGAAAAAATGCAGGAAGTATTGTCGGTGTTCGATAATGCGTTTCACGCTGTTCTCGCGCCATCTCCGTCTGGCTTGGTAATCAATACTGACGAGAAAGTAAAAAATCCGATTCAGGCCGGCAATGCTTCTATGGGGGTGAAAGCATTTGCTATTATCCGTTTCCTTATCGAGAATGGAATCGTTTCAGATGATGACATACTCGTTCTGGATGAACCGGAAATCCACTTGCATCCTGAATGGCAGGTCACGTACGCGCACGCATTGGTGCTTACGGCCAAAACACTGAATGTGAAAATGCTCATTACTACGCACAGCCCGTACTTCTTGCAAGCCTTGGTGGACTATGCGTACATTCTCGACTATTTGGATCAGACGTCGGTTTACACTGCTGAGTCGCAGGATGATGGCTCTTCGACATTTGTTCAACTTGACGATGCAGGTATTGCTGATACTTTCGATAGAATGGCTCGTCCATTCTTGACGCTTCAGAAAGCGGTCGCTGAGAAGGATATGAAAGGGTGAAGCAAAATGCTGACGCCAGATGAATGTCTTTCTTTCCTGAAGATGCAGATGGATAGGTTCTTGGAGACTGATCCAGATAAGCAAGATGAATTTGGCGATCCCGTTGAAACGATTGCTCGGTTGTCCTTCGACGTGAGCAGGGGAGAATCGCTTGTAGAGAAAGATGTACGGCAAATCAACTTCGACTTATATGCGGAGACATTCCGTGAAAACCATACTGTGTCGTCTTCTCCATCGTGTGATGGACAGAACGAATCAGTTGACGGTGAACAGCATGAAATACTACGGCCCTCATCATGTGACGGTCTAAGCAAATCAAATATCAGTGATAATTTTTTCTGTTTTGTTGAATATAAAAACGGTAATATCGTTGCTTATGATCAAAAAACTGGCGTTTATACAATTAAACAGAAGCCGGCTCAGGAAATAGAAAGAAAACTGAATGATTCTGCTTATATGCTGGAGTGCGATGGGGTGATAAGTGCCGAAGTTCTTGGTCGACATTTTGGCGTGATCGTCGTTGTCCGGGATGAAAGGGTGCAACGCCAGAAGGATTGTATGGTTTCTGTTGGACCAAATCCTTTGCTTATGCATATACAAGATTCAGTTCGTGAATTTAAATTGCATAAAGGAATCAGCGCCTCCGAGTCTCGTTATAGTTGGGTTAAAATAATGACTGTTTCCCAATTTACTGAGGTTTACCTTCCATTTCTTGAGGATGCTCGTAAAAGCGTGAATTGAGAAGCGTGATTTGTTTTTCGAATGTGATAGAAGTCCATCGTGTTGTGTCTGTTTACTCGTGAGGGTTTCAATAAAGCACGAAGGTCGTCTTTCTGTAAAGAAGAACGACCTCCGCAAACTGGACACTGCCCAACTTTATCGTGAATAAAAGTACATGTAACCGCATAAAAAAGTACATTCAGTTTTGCTGTCTGCACAAGTCCGGAAAAGCGGCGTTGCGGTAGGTTGTGTAGACGCGAAAACTACATGAAGGTCACGCGAATGCGTCATGAATGTCCCAGACGAATTCAGGTGGGCGGTGCTGTGGTCGAAATAGCTGCGTAAGAAGAAAGATTGTATCATCCTCCCGATTTGATGCATTAAACGGAAGCGGAAAGGACAAATTTTTCTGGAGGACTCTGACCTATAACCACAAACACTACCGATTGTTTTGTTAATTTTATGGTTCACGTCTGAGTTTGCATATGTCCGATCACCACGGACTTGCACGCTTTTGGGCACTACCCAGCTGAAATCAGTGTGCCCGTCTGCCTGTGTTCTAGTGGGACTATGTTTTTCCGTCGAATGGTCGCTGCGATATTCCTTGCGCATCAATAGCGACTACCAGTAGTATGACGAGAAAAAATGTGCTGGTGGTTAAGACTGACTTGTTCCGAACTTGCTTAACTCTGTAATGGGCATACTTTTCCTTGGTTGTGTTATGCATAGCATGCGATTCGCATATCCGACACTAAGCTTAAAATCAGGATATGCGAATCACATGCTGTTACCTATCTTTTACAAATAAAGAAAAAATAGGTGTTATACTACCTTTTAAAGGGTAGAGATAATCACAATTGTGAGAATCATGATAACGATCAGATCCTTCATTATTGCTCCTCCTTTCGATAAAGAAGATGCCAGCGATGATTTAGAACGTTGACGTTGGCATCTTGTTTTATTTTGTCAGTCCGTTAGCGTCGTTCTGCGTACTGAAGGTCTGACAGGAATTTTTCTCTCTCCGCCAGAAGCTGTTGCTTGGCGTTGATTTCCTCTTTTAAAGTGTCGACTTCTTCTTTGACTGTCGAGATTAACTGAGCAACTGTAAGTATGCGAGACTGTGGCTCAGTCTCAAGCGGTTGAATTATTCCGCGCTTGAGAGCAAAATCTTCCACATCACTCCTTTTGAAGAAAAGCTTATTACCTTTTTTTTGTGATGCGAGTTTCCCTTCCGTGGCAAAACGTGCGACACTGCGGCGAGTCACATGCAAAAATTCAGCGGCTTCCGTCGAAGACATCTCAGATTTGGCGATGGGAGCTTCAGGCTTGGTTTCCATGGTTCCTCCTTACTTAGTTAAGGATAACTGGATGTGGCGACATATGAGACATTGGAGAATGCGACGTCCTTTCGAGCTGCTGGGACAATACTGTCGACTAAATCAGAAAAATGATAACATAGCTCAAGAACAAATGAAGCGGTGAGACGCTGGCGATCTCGATATTTAGTTCTGATCGGACGTAGTGAAGGAATCTTGCTTGCATGTCCGTCTCCGGATCCTCAATGCGCTGGTGGCACCACTAGCAGATCGCCTTGATCCGCCGCGCTAGGGACAGGCCGCGGTGGTGGCGCAGCATGTCTCGGATGCGCGCGCTCCACGACTCGATGAGTTTGCTCGAGGACGGGATCGGCTCCGCGAACCCGTCCGGCGGGTCGAGGAACGTGAATGGCTGCCCATCCCTGATCCGTCCGTGCACCATCCGGCGGGTCTTGGCCAGGTGCATGTGCTGGTCCGCGATGATGCCGTCCTCCCAACGGCTCTTCTGGTCGAGGAATCCGGCGAAGTTCCGCTCTCACTGGTTGTACGACGCCATCCACTCGGCGGCTGTTCTGACGTCCGAGACGCGCGACGATGTGGTGGCGCGATCCTAGACAGCAGCGACGACCAGGCCGAGCACGTCTCACTCCTCGCCACGTGCCATCCGACTACGTGGCCGCCGGAGACCGCGATGAGCACAACCGTGTCGCGGTGCAGGTGGATGCCGTCGAGGTGCATCACGTCGTGCGTGGATTGGCTACAATGTGTTAGACAGTCCAATGAGGGACGAATGACGTGGGATTGGAGGCCGATGATGGCCGGCCCGAAACATCCCCGCCACTACGACGGGGCGTTCAAACGGCAGATCGTGCAGTCGTGCGAGAGCGGCAAGCCATCCCGGGAGATCGGGGCCGAGTACGACATCGCGCGATCGACCCTGCGGCGCTGGGTCCAAGACATCCGCGACCGGCGGTTGGAGATGGAGGCGGACGTTTCAGAACAAGCGGCGCCGGTATTCACACGAAGGCAGGCGTGATACGGGCCAATGCCGCCCGATATCGTCGCGATGCGGGATGCTGGGCGTCCCCGATCCACCTGTTACTGGATGACCGGGCATCTCGGGACGGAGCGTGTGGATCCGATCGCCGGCGACGTGCGCGCGGTCCGGCGCGACAGCCGCGGACGCTACGGCGCCAGGAAGATCAAGGCCGCCTTGGAAAGGAAGGGCGTCACCGCGTCCAGGAGGCGCATCGGCGGCATCATGCACGAACAGGGCATGACGAGCGCGTACACGCGCAGACGATTCAAACCGCACGGGACGCGGGTCAACGAGGCGAAGCTCGCGAACCTGCTGGACCGCGAGTTCGACGGCTACGCCCCGCACGCGCATCTGGCGAGCGATCTTACCTATGTCCGCGTCGGCGGACAGGCTGCTGAAGAAGGAGCTCGTGTACCGGAACCACTACACCACGATCGAGCAGCCGAGGCATGACCCCGACGACTGCGTGTGGTGGTCCGACGCCCAGCGGCTCCACTCCGCCCTCGGATACCGGAGTCCGAAGGAATTCACCGAACAGGGACTCGTCCTCTAAGGACCCGTCCAACACACCGTTGCCAATCCAGGGTGTATGATTTGTCGCGGAATGTCGAGCGGAGCAATGAGGCTGGTTTGGAGAAAGAGGGGTCGGTCATGGAGGAGTGCGAAGTTAGAGGTGTCACTGATATGACGGATTCTCAAGAAGTGAAGAATGTCTCAGAACAGCAGGACGCTCTTGAACTGAATCCGCTGTATCCGGAATATCAGGCGGAACATCATAGTGAATATGTCGATGCTCTCAAAAGTGCCATAGGAAGTGATAAGAAGGGCAAGCTAAGAAATATAGCGATATCTGGAACGTATGGTTCGGGAAAGAGCAGCATCCTCGAGAAAGTGGTCGAAGACTTTGAAGGGGTAAAACCGTGTAGCACAAAGAACATTTCGCTTGCTCCGCTGGCATCCTGTTGCGGTAATGCTGAACGGCGATCTGATAATAATGAAAATAGGCATGGCTCTAAGGGCCCTACAGATGATTTTTCGACAGACACTCCGACGAATCGGATTCAGCGGGAGATTGTGAAGCAACTGTTGTACGGTGTCGATCCGAAAGATGTCCCGCTCTCTAGATTTCATCGGATTCATGAGAAGGGCAAATGGGAGAAGATAGGGTTTTCCTTGATGACGAGTGTATTCCTGACGATGTTGTTGGGGGCATTTTTCGGTGATGATTTAGGTAAATTCGGGCAATCATTGTTGTCTTCTTTGCCGTTTGTCGATAAATGGGCGATAAGTCCATCAGGGAAGTTTTTGCTAGGCTATGTAGTCTTGCTAGTGCTTCTTTTCGCGGCGTCATGGATGATCTGTTCTTATCTTCTAAAAAGCAATCTGAAAATCGGGCAAGTTAATGTGAGTGGTGCCTCGTTGAAATTGGATCAGGGAGTTGACTCATACTTTGACCAGTATCTTGACGAAATTGTATACCTATTCGAAAAATCAAAGATCGAAACCGTGATTTTCGAAGATCTCGACCGATTTGAAAGCCCTGAAATCTTCGATTCATTACGTGAATTAAATCAGATTCTGAATGACGATCCAGTTATTACTGGGGAAAGATCTCGTCGAGATGGAAGAACTATCCGTTTTATTTATGCAATAAGTGACGCCGTGTTTGATGATCAATGTATCAAGGCCTCGGAAGAAACATTAAGTGAAGAAAGGCGAATAGGAGCTTTCTCTCGTGCGAAATTCTTCGATCTTATTATTTCAGTAGTTCCGTTTGTCAGTTCAAATAATTCCCATCAAACGGCACGAAACGCTCTAGGCGATGAAATCACTCGAATAGACAAAGTCGGAGATCTACTTGAAGACGTCGCCGGTTTTATTCCAGACCAGCGTACTTGGATAACGATCCGCAACGATTTCATCATGTACAGCAGAAGACTGCATGTTAACCTAGATGATAAGAAAGATGAGGAGAATACTCTTGGACTATCCGCCGCGCATCTTCTCGCATTTTTGATTTATAAAAACTGTTACCTTGCGGATGCGGAAAAGATGAGAGAAGGCAACAGCAAGATCGACAAAATATATTCGACTGCACGGAGCATTTCCACAGATAGCATTTATAGGCTATCCCAACGGCGCAAAAGCGCGCAAGAAGATTTGGAAATGGCTTTAGACTCTATGGAGGCGGATAGAATTGCCTCCCAGTTGGCGCAGCGGACGAAAGCGTGGATTGCGGAACTCAGCGGCGGAAAAGTCGATGATGATGACATTAATATCTCTGGATATAGCGGCTCTAAATTGAGCGAAGCACACACCTGGGAAGAGCTTTCAGCAAAGCGAAAGGATTCTACAATTAAGATTACCGCTTCTTTCTATGGCGAATCTGGTTGGCGTCCGATTGAAATCACACCTTCAAAACAAACTTTTGAAAAATACCTTGACACGACAATTGATATTAGTCAGCTGACATTGAATGCTGTCAATCAGAGGATCTGTAAAATTGAAAACCGCATTGAAAATCTGAGGACAGGTGATTGGAAATATCTTCTGAATGATAAAGCCTGCGAGATAGATTTCGAGGGTCCCGACATGTTCGATGATTCAGACCGCCAGACATTGTCTCAGTTTATCCAAGACGATCTGCATGAACAGGGTACGTTGCTATCAAGTTTGATTGCCGGTGGTTGGATCGCTCAAGATTACAAGCTGTATTCCACGATTTATTCAGATGAAGGCATGTCGAGGAATGCCCTAAATTTTGTAATACACAATATTAACGAGAACAAATCTGATTTCTCTTTCCATCTCAACGATGCGGATGTACAGAATGTGCTGAAACGCGTGCGACATCGAGATAATTCTCTCTTCGGACAAGCGTGGATGCTAAATATCAGTATTCTCAACTACCTGGTGAAGTCAAAAGCAGATGAAGATAAAAAGACGCTACGCATGGTTATCTCGTATCTATCCAACTTGAAGGGTGTGGCAAAGGATTTCTTGCTTGCGTTTCTCAGCGATGAGGAAAACAAAACAGCTGAAGTTCTTGAACTGCTTGCGGCGGACACATGCTCGGAGATACTGGAGTTCTTGGCGGACGATGTTGCTACGTTAGCTGACACTACAACTTTGTGTGATTTCCTAGACGTTGTACTGCGTCATTTGAATAAAAATGTTCAATACGAAGTTTCCGATGCCTTCAATAATTTCATTCAACAACATTGGGAATTCATTCCCGTATTCAGCGATGATTCTTTAGATGAAGAAGTGGCAAAGCAACTCGACAAGGTGCTGCTTGACTCTCATTACTCCGCTCCAGATCTGTCTTGTTTGAGTGAACCATTGCGCAGACTCCTCGTTGAACATGATGGGTATGATTTCACCAGAAGCAATCTTCTTTGTGCGATTAACGATTTGCAAGGCACGTTTGCAAAGCATGAAATGCTCGCTCTGAACCAGATCAGAAGCATTTCCACCCCCGTCTACCAATACGTCATTAAGAATGTCGACAAGTATCTTGACTTCCTGAAGGAATCTGAATATGCGCTCGACTTCGTTGATGGGACTGTTGCCTCGGATGTCGATTCAGATATTGTTGCAGTGTTGGGCGACTCCGTCCACTCGATATTTGACACTCGCAAATCAGAAGATAAATGGGTGGAGCTTGAGCAAGTTGTTAGCGGAATAATCAAGAAGCATTCACATACTGCTCGAATGCTTCATTTTGAGTCGGACGAATTAAAGAACAGACTTTCTTCGGGAATTGACGATGAAACACGGAAACGAATCAGCGTTTCTTATGTCAATGAGTTACTGCGGAATGATGCGATTTGGTTTACTCCGATGAATCTGCAGACCGTGTTGGAGTCTGTTGGGGATGTCGAGGAGGCGGATGCGTGTGGTGAGTGGCTAAAGCTGCATTCTTCCTTTGAATCAACCAAGGAAGACCCAGAATTTGACAGGGGAAATCTTGCGGTCAAACTGTTGAACCTGCCTCTTGATGTTTGCAATGCGAAGAAAAAGGAATCGCTGGTTCGCTCGTTGCAGCTCGAATCACCACTTTCGGATGAGCAGGTTTCCAATATTAAAGTGGGTGATTCCAGAGTATTCGATCTTAAACGTGAGCCCGATGTCTATGCGCGATTGTTGGATGATAAATCGATTATTGGCGACACTGAAACCGCCTTTGGAATGATTCCTAATATTTGTTGGGAAGCACGTCGAACGTGGCTGCTGCGATCTGCAAAATTTATTACTTACTTATCGCCGAATCTTCTTGGACCGAATGAGGCATGTAGGATCATCGCCGATGAAGATACTCGTCTTGAACCTGTGCTGCAGAAGATAGTCGAGGATATGTCTGTTTATATTCAAGATGCAGATTTCGATTATCTTTTGGAAGCGGCAAAGGCGTGGATGAGTCATTCCGGCAAAACTGTAGACAAGGATAGAACCGAATTGTTCGACGAGCTGGCCACCAAGGATGAACGACTACATGGAGTAAAGGAATTGTGGGAACTCGGACTCGAATCGAATCTATGCGTAAGAATGATTAATCGAGCGTTTGACGAACAAGGTATTGACGATGCCAATATTGGCGTGGCTCGAGAGATCATCCAGCATCTCGATGTGCCCTATAGACAGTTATTCAATGATAAAAATCGTACCTTGAATACTGACGATGAAAACTTTGTCTCGTTGATTGCAAAACTGAATCAATACGCTAAACGAAGTGGTATTACCCCAGAAGACATATGGAGAAATCCTCAGGAAAAAGATGGATTTACCAAATATACCGTGGCCTTTTCTTCTGTAGAAAAACTTAATGAAAAGATTGATTTACTGCAAAACCAATCAGCAATTAATAATTGAGCCTCGTTCGTCTTTGCATGCGTTGTTTTGTTATGGAGCGTGCCTCGCCTGCATTTTGCTCATATTTCGCTTATGTATGGCAGATTCGGGGGCCTGACCGGAGACATCTCACTTACATATGGCAGACACATGCGGCGAAAACCTCAAAAACGTACCCCCGAAGTGGCTGTTTTCGCGGGCGACGTGCCATATATAAGCGAGATGTCTCCGGACAAGAAGCAAAACCTGCCATACATAACGCAGATAGACCGGTTGGCGTGGGGTATTAAGCGAAGTGATTTCACGCGAGTACACGCTGCGGCCTACAGCAGGGGAGCGGTGCGTGGTTTCGCGGTT
>SKEZ01001739.1_pt1 | contig 11219 bp, 6 predicted proteins | sample 4843881 | NCBI WGS metagenome assembly SKEZ01 (sample SAMN11008796, study PRJNA524170) | human gut metagenome | isolation source: fecal sample from pouch patient p1, p46 | place: Israel: Tel-Aviv | reverse complement strand
CTATAAAACATATATATACATAAAATATTGATTTTATGTTTTCTGAGAGATATAATCGAACTAATAAGTTAATAATTATTTGAAAGTAATATATAGGAGAGAGAATTATGAAAGTAGTATCAATCGCTGCCGGTTGTGTGGGCTTAGTTGGCGTTATGTGTGTAACGACAACTTTGGCAGCGGATGTACCTTCCTCATTTATACAACAAGAAGCGGCTCGAGCCGATGCTTCTTTGCGTCAACGCGCGGAGGCACCGATGGCAAGGGCCGCTTTGTCGCGTTCAGAATCAAGTTATGACAATTTAAATGGCGTACCTATGGATGCATTACCACAAGAAGCAGTGTCATTTCCAATTGACCAGATTGTGATTACGTCATCAGAACCTGTCTTTAAGAAGTATAGAAATCGACTTAAAATATATAATCATAACAACATTGGGGCAGAGGGGATTGCTGTTTTACAAAAGCAATTACAAGAGCAAATTCTTGCTGATGGATATGTAACGAGTCAAGTGGTAGTTCCGAATCAGGATTTACAATCGGGTACACTTACTTTTGAAATTTTACCGGGCTATGTGGAAGATATTGTTCTCACGAATCCAAAAGCTCGCACGAATTGGCGAAGTGCGTTTTCTGTTCGTCCCGGATATGTACTGCGTAGACAAGCATTAGAGCAAGGTATAGACCAGATGCGAAATGTACCGGGACAAGATGTAAAGCTTAGTATTGAGCCAGGTACAAAGCCACTTCACTCTATTGTGAAGCTAACGGTAGAACAAAAAGGATTTGTGCATGGGTCGTTGATTTTAGACAATGCAGGTTACGAATCGACAGGGAAATACCAAGGTACTATGTATGTATCATTTAGTCAGTTGGCAAGGCTTAATGATACTTTATCGGCTAGTATAACGAAGGATATTGGTCATCATGGTGATGGACATGGATCAAAGCAGTATGCCATAAATTATGCCGTACCTGATGGAAATCGAATGTATCGCTTATCCACGTATCAATATAGTTATCATCAATTGGTATTTATGCCAGAAGCATTCCGTTCTTCTGGGAATACTCGGGGGATTGAGTTTTCTGTAGAGCAGGTTTTGAATCGGACGAGTCGCTCCAAGACCGCTGCTGTCGCTAAGGTGATTCATAAAACACGCCATAGTTACATTGATGATATAGAAATCGGTGTACAAGAGCAACATACCACAGCATTGGAACTAGGATTATCCCATCGTCAGTATAGTGGGAATACCATGTCTGATATATATCTCTTTTATCGTCAAGGCATACGAGGTCTAGGTGCTACAGTTCGCAGCTGGGAAGGCGTGGCAGATAATCCGACTACGTTATATAAAATGGCGGGACTTGAGGGCGAAGTGCAAAGCGGTGTACGCATCGGTCATAAACAAGGTGTGTATACGATGCGTTTTAGAAGTCAGTTTACAAATCAACGATTGTTTGGAACTGATCAATTTAGTATCGGTGGACGCTATTCCGTACGTGGCTTCAGTGGGGAAGAAACATTACGTGGTGACTCTGGTTACTACATTCAAAATGAATGGGCCTTACCGTTCAGACGACAACAAATAACTCCGTATATAGGTGTAGATATAGGTCATGTATGGGGACCGTCAACAGCGACACAAATTGGTAATACATTAGTGGGTGGCGTTATTGGTATCCGAGGAAATATCGGCGATGCATTTCGCTATGATGTGTCATTAGGGACTCCAGTTAAAAAGCCGGATGGTTTTACTACTGATACAAGTGTATGGGCTTTCAGGTCCAGTTATCAGTTTTAATTAAAAATGTGTGTTATTAAATGAGAGAGTATAAGGAAAGAATAATGAAAATTAAACAGTATACAGCAACCGCATTGTGTGCAGCCTTATTAGTTACAAATTCTGGACCGTGGATTCCGCTAGCAGTGGCACAATCTATTGTACCGAATCAAGGAAAAATGGGTCCAACTATGGATGAAGCCCCTAATGGGACGCCCATTGTCAATATTAATAAACCGAATGCTAATGGGTTATCTCACAATCAATATGATATGTTTAATGTAGATGATAAAGGGGTTATTCTAAATAACTCAAGGAGACCTATATCTACAGAATTAGCTGGCTATGTGATGGGTAATCCTAACTTGAGAGGTGCTGCAGCTAAGACGATTTTAAATGAAGTAACTGGAACGGGTGCGACTGCTATGAATGGTGCCTTAGAGGTAGCAGGTCGTAAGGCACATGTTATCATTGCTAACCCAAATGGGATTGCTGTTAATAATGGGACATTTATTAATACTAGTGCGGCTATTCTGACAACAGGAAACCCTATTATTACAGATGGAACTATTGCTGGATATGATGTGAAGCAAGGTACTGTGACGGTATCTGGACAAGGTCTCGATGCATCGCGTACATCTCGTACAGATATTTTGGCTGAAGCGGTACAGCTCAACGGCAAGGTATGGTCTGATGAAAGCCATGTGGTAACCGGTAAAAATGCAGTATCTGTCGATGGTAGTGGTAAGGTAACTAATGTTACGAAGACCAGTAACTCAGAACAGGTAGGTCTTGACGTTTCTCAAATCGGTGGTATGTATGCGAATAGCATGTACTTAGTAGGAACCAATGATGGTTTTGGCGTGAATAATAAAGGGATTCTTTCCGCACAGAATCATATTTCTGTAGACAGTACCGGCAAGGTACAAAATAGTGGCACTGTGGTGGCGCCGGATATAAGCATTAGTGTAAAAGGCTTTACACAAGTCGGTAAGGCTAAATTCTATGCTGATTCGGCACGTATTTCAGCAGATGCTTTCACACAAACCGGTAATGCTGTTACGAAAGATGCACCGGTACTCATCGCGCGTAATAATTTAGCGGTGGCTACCAATACAATAAAAAATACGAATGGTAGTGTGCTGAAGTCTGAAGGCGTACTACAACTAGGAAAGACGATGGATTATAACGGCGCTATAGCCGGCAAGATGGATGCGTTGACTAATGTGGCGGCTACTATCGAGGCCGGTCAGCAGGGAGTGATTTTTGCAAAATCCATTGCTAATAAAAATGGTGGTATTACGTTGAAACGGGCTACTACAGGAACTACGGAGCATATTAAAAATGAAGTGGCACCGGCAGGCAGTATCAAACGATATCAGCTATCTGAGGAACGTATTTATGATCATGATGATCCAATTCCACAAGATAAGGTTGTAGTTCACTCTTCTGAAAATTTACAATTGTCTATTAATGGAGAGCATCATGATAGCTGGACGAAATATGAATATGATCGTACACGAGTAAAAGAAGTAGTGGATACGTCCAAACCAGGGCGTATTATTTCGGGTGGTAACTTACAGATTGAAGCAGACGTTGTTACTAATGATGCTAGCCAAATCAGTGCAGCGGGTACTTTGGCTGGTAAAATCGGCCATTATGAAGCGCTTAATCCGAAAGGAAATGAATATATTAGTGAGAATGGGACTGCTACTGGTTATAGTCGCCATAAACATCATGGATGGGATTCCACGAATATTCGTGAGGCGGAGTATCATAATGATGTAGTGCAACCGATAGATATACCAGTAGCTGTTTATGGTAGCAATATAGCGAACAGCACAACAGGTGCTACGGTAGATGCATCGGTATTGACGTCTATGAGTCAGTTATCCACCAATCCGAATACAACGTATGCGATGGAAACTGACCCGAATTTTACCAATCGAAGAAGCTTCTTATCCTCTGATTATGTCATCAATCGGTTACAACTTAATCCTATGCGTACACAAAAACGATTAGGAGATGGTTACTATGAACAACAATTGGTGATGCAGGCTATTTTACGTCAAACAGGTAAAAGTAGACTACAGGCAGGGCTTACAGAAGAAGAGCAGTACCGTAAATTAATGGATGCAGGTCTTACCGTGATGAAGTCTAAATCGATGACGCTCGGACAAGGATTAACTGAGTCGGAGCAACAGCAATTGACGGAAGATGTGGTAATGCTTGTCAGTCAACCGGTAGTGTTGCCGAACGGTAAGACTGAAACCTTACTCGTACCAATATTATATTTGGCGCCGACCACACAACGTGTTGAGGGGGCTGCAAATATGCAGGCTCAATCGATTAATTTGCAAGTAGGTACGATGCATAATCGCGGTAGCATAGTGGCGGATGATGCGATAACTGTACATGGTAATACGATACACAATGATAACGGACTGATTAAAGGTCGCACAACAACCGTGGTGGCGGATACCGATGTTCGTAATACACAAGGCACGATAGAAGGCCGTGACCGTACAACTGTGTATGCTAAGCATGATGTGATAAATGAGGGCGGTACGATTAAGCAAACCGATGAAAAAGGAAAGCTTGTCGTAGCGGCAGATCGTGATGTTATCAATAAGGGCGTTAAGTATGAAGCCAGCAATAGTAAGGTTGTATGGAATAGTGCCAATAGCCGTCATGAAACGGTAACTGCTGTAGATCAAGGTCAAATTACGGCGAAAGGCGATGCTGTAGTTACAGCAGGTCGTGATGTTGCTATGCAGGGTGGTAAAGTGACTTCCGATAAGGATGTTGCTCTAGTAGCTGGACGTCAGGTAAACATGCAGTCTATGACAGCGAATCATGAATTAGAGGAACATCGCTATGACAAAGGAAAATCCGGTGGCGGTCATTCTCAGACTACAGAAACACATGATGTAGTGAATGAAGCAACCTCTGTAGGCAGCAGTGTGGAAGGTAACAATGTGACTGTGTCTGCTAAAACTGATGTAGCACTTAGTGGTAGTGAAGTCCTGGCCGCTGATAAGGCACAGGTGGAAGGCAAGAATGTAAAACTTGATACTGCATCGGCAACAAGTACCGTTGACCATGTGTATAAGGACAAGAAGAAAAGTCTAGTTAAACGGGAACATACGGATGCAACCGGTGTAGCACAAGTGACGGCTGTAACAGGTTCTGTTGTGAGTGGCAAAGACGTTGTGATTAAATCTGGTCATGATGTGACAGGACAATCCGCTAAACTGATGGGTGAAAAAAGCGTTCAAGTGATGGCAGCTGGTAAGGTTGAACTCGGTGCAGATAAGAATGTAACAAAAGAAACGAGTACATATCGTCATAAAACTTCAGGTTTAATGGGAAGTGGTATCGGATTTACTATTGGTACAGAAAAACGAAATATAGATGATACCAATCGTGAAGAGGAAACCGTACGTAATACTATTGCTAGTACGAAGGGCAATGTAAACATTACGGCAAATGATACGGTACATCTTACTAGTGCCGATGTAGTAAGTAAAACCGGTACTACAATTGAGGGCGCTGCAGTGACCCTTGATGGTAATACTGATACGCAACATATGACACATGATGATCGCTATAAAAAGTCCGGCTTAACGGTGGCATTAGGTGGTGCATTAGCTGATAGTGTAACGAATGCAACGCGAACTATTAAACAAGCTGGAGGCCGTGATGATAAACGTTTGACAGCACTTGAACTTAATGAAGCTCGTAAACAGTTACAAGACGGATATGAAGCTGTAGATAGTGCTTTACATGGAGCTAAAATACGAGATGCAGTGACTGGTAAAGTTGAAAAAGTAAATGGTAAAGCTAAACGAGGTCCTAAAAATATTGATGATGCTGTTAATTTATCTGTATCAATTGGTAGTACATCACAGAAACAAGCTCAAACAGTAGATACTGCAACTTATAAAAGTGGTACTGTTATTAGTGACGATGATGTTCATTTGACGGCTCGTGATGCTAAAAAAAATGGTATTACTCTTACTGGTGAAAGCGTTTCTGCTCAATCTATTAGTCTGGCTAGCGCTAGCGATATTAATATAGAGGCTGGTAAGAATACAGTAGATGTGAAGAATGACTATAAGAACTCCGGGTGGAGTGTAGGTGCTGGAATTAGTTTGACTGGTGGTGGACTCCTTGATATTAATGCAAGCGGTCATATGGCACGCCAAAATGGAGATACTCATCAAGAAAGTTATGTACCAACGAAGATCAAAGCAGCTGAATTAGCACAGCTTAAAGCTAAACAAGATACGAATATTATTGGCTCTACTGTAGCGGGTAAAAAGGTAGAAGTAGATACAGGTCGTGATTTACATATTCAAAGTTTGCAAGATGTAGATAACTTTAAAGAACATAGTAAGTCCGCTGGATTCTCTGTTTCCTCCAAACCAACATTTAAGGATCCAACTGGCAGTATCAGTGCTAGTGTAGGGCGAATTGATAGCAAATGGAAGAGTGTAACAGAACAAGCTGGCATTTATGGCGGAGAAGAAGGCTATGACATTAATGTAGGTAATAACACTACATTAGAGGGCGCTGTAATTAAAAGTGATGCTCCGAAATCTAAGAATAAATTGACTACAAAATCTCTAGAGATGAAGGATATCCAAAATGAAGCTGAATATACATATAGTAATAATGGTATAGGGTATAACTATTATGGTAGTAAAAAGAAACTCGAAGAGATGAAAACCAATGATAAGAAGGGCTATGATAAGATTTATAATAATATTGGATTAGTACCTAATTTAGGAGTTGGTGCAAAAGATAAAGCTAGCTCTACTACCCAATCCGCAATTTCTGATGGTATACTTACAGTAGATGGTAAAGAGCTTGATACTAAAGCAATTAACACAAATACCGAAAATACTTTACATCAACTTAATAAAATCTTTGATAAAAAGAAAATTGAAGAACGTCAGGAGTTGGCTAGATTATTTGCTAAAAATGCATTTGAAGAAGTACATCGCTTAAGTGATAAATATCATTGGAAAGAGGGCGGTCCTGAGAAAGTGGCTTTGCATGCTGCTATAGGTGAAATTACTGCACAATTGGCGGGTAATCCTAATGGATCGGGTGCATTGGCTTCTAGCGTTAATGAATTAGCAATTAAAAAGATAATTGATAAAGTTGGAGAAGATCATCCTGATCAAGCACAAATACTAAGTGCTATTCTAGGTGCGACAGCTAATAAAGTAATTGGTAAATCAGGTACAACTGGTGCTTCAATCTCTTACTTAGGTACAAAATGGAATTATGAAGGTATAAGGAATCCACGTGAATATCCAATTGCTGCATATTTAAATGCAGACGGATCATATAAATATGTTGATGAATATGGAAATGAAATCAATCGCGATGATATAAAACTTCGTAATTTAGTTATTTGGGTGGAGAAGAAATATAATACTGGTATTGGATATACAATGATGATAAATCGGGATGGTAAGCCTGATGCTTATTATAATGGTTCAATTAAGGAGCAAGGAAAGGGAGAAAGCTTTAGTTGGGTTGTTTATGGTAAAACAGTCTTAGATTTAGAAGAGTATAGAAATCTAAAGGGAAGTGCTAATCCAACTAATGAAAAGGTTAGACCTATGGATCCAATAATATCAAACTTCACAGAAAGAAAGCGTCAGCTATTTGATTCGCTTGGATTTAGTATTGAGGAGTCTTTAAAAAAATATGGGGACCCTTTAAAAATAAGTTGGTCAGGGGTTGTTTCGTCATTAGACTATAAGGCAAGTAAGGTCGCTGATAGATATTTACCTATTGGAACAATGATGAATTATGGTGTTATGCTCAAAGAGGATGGAAATTTTAATAAATATGGTGTTACAGGAGCCGCGACAAGAGTCAGAATGGATGTAGTATATATTGGTGGAATGTTATATACAGGGCGTAGGTTAAAACCTCTTACGGGAGCAGGTACTAGTTATATTGGGGATACTGCATTTAGTTTTGTTAAAGATTCCGTGGCGCCTCCACTTTCAGAAACAGCAGCTAAAAATGATTTTAATGAGTGGTATGTAGAGTCTTTGCATAAAACTGAATAGTTTTATTTGATATAGGAGAAAGTGATGGTAATAGTCTTTGCAGGATTTTTAGTATTTTTATTTTGTCTGTATTTCATTAAAAATCCATACTTCACATTACAGCATATTAAAATTAAACGCTCAAAATCTTTGTTAATTACAGAGCTTTCTATAGGTGTGATAATTTTCTTATATATTATTTTTGCAGGGTATTCTAGATTAGTGCGGTTTTTATTAGAAATGATAGCTGTAATTCTGTTTTTATTAGAAATGTGGTTAAGAGTTCCTGCTATTGAATCGGATTGTAGTTTATCTTCTGATGTGAAGGTAATGCTCCAGAAAAAAGCTAAAAAAGATTTTTATTCTACATTGCCAATGCTATTTTTATTAACATGTATGTTTGTATTTAATTTCATCAAGATTTAAATAGATTTAATACGAAAAGTGAAGATTAATAGGAACTACTATGAATACATATATTAATAAAATAAGAGATTTACTTATTGATTGTATGCCAAGACATTGGTATAAGTGTTATTTGTTTTTTGAATGTACAGAATCAGGTATGAGTTCGGCTTGTTATTATGTAAAAACCCCGGCTGGTTCGATCATTAGTTATGGAGATTTGCTATATAATTGCAGTGATGAAAAAGTAAAATCTATAAAAGCTGGGACTAGTGAGATTTTAACGTATGTACGTTTACTTCATGAAGCCTCTACAGAACAATGGACGTGGGGAACAATGTATATTTTACGCGATGACTATGAGCCACATTGTGAATTTCATAATGACCCTGTAACTGACGATTACTGGCTCCAAAATAGATATAAGTGGGTATATAAAAATTTTGGTGTTTTGGAAAATGAAGATGAATTTGATCCGCATGTATATAAAGAAATGCTAAAAGGTCCACGAGGTATTTTATTATTGGAAGATATGGAATCTCGTGTATTAGCAAAAAATTATACTGCCATTGATAAGGTGTTTAAGTTAAAGCATAAAAGCTTGGAATCGGAACTTGAAAAACATTATAATAAAGTGGCCAAAAATATATATAAATTAACCCCTCTAAATTGGCATCGTGCTAAATTACACTTTGATATGAATGTTAATAATCCCTTTGTAGAGCTTTGGGTTTATAAAACTGAGGATGATTCATATATTACAAAGTATGTAGAAAATAATGATGAAGAGCCGGCTATTATTTCGGAAATTATGTATGATTTAAAGAATGAAGTTTTAGCGATGATTGAGACTTTTAAATTCTATAATCAAAACCCATTCTCTGGTTTAGTATATACATTAACATCTAATGGTGAGGTATCTTTAGAGCTAACTTATGGAGATAAATGATTTTAAGTTCGTTGATGAAATTGATTGGATGAGCTTTCATGCGGATAGGAAGAAACTCAAAAAAATGGCTTGAGAGAATAGGTCTTTCTTGTTTAATAGTAGTAGGTATTATTTTGGGTGTTTGGCTTTTCTTTACTACAAATTTTATACACCCATTTATCCACTATTTGGATCTGAGGGGAGGTATAATATATTACAAAGAGCCAACTAATATAATTGCTTCTAATGTTCTTGGTTTTGATGAAGTACGAGGGAAAATATATTATATAACTACAAATGGTATTGGTGTATATAATGAATTAAATAACGAACATGTATTTATATTACATAAAGAGCCATCTAATGAAATCAGAATAAATGACATTACTAATGTATATCCAGAATTTAGTCGTTTTTCTGATTCGGAACAGGAAGTTTGGAAAAGCAAATTTTATGCTGATTTTAGGCAAAGAATTCCTATAGAGGAGGGAAGTATCATTAGATTTCCATTCTTTTTTTCTTACGAAACCCGTGGAATTTATAATTTAGCTACAGGATCTAAATTATCGAAAATTGATACGTATAAAATTTCTAATAATATATTCTATAATGTTGATTTTGGAAGCATTACTAAGATAGATTTAGAAACTGGTATAGTATGGAAGTACTATTCTAATAACTTATTAAATTATAATTTTATTAATGAAATGGTTTCTAGTAAATCAAAAGAGTTTAGTATTAATGAATTAATCAAAGAACGAAATCATGATAAACAATTGAAAGATAAAATTATAGCTATAGATCATTATAGTCAATTTAGTAAAGAGGATAAGGAGGTTATAGAAGAATTATTTGTTAAGTTAGTCACTGCACGAGATAATATGAGCTTAAAACCAGAACATAAAATGAGGTTAGAAAACTATTTAGAGTGATTAACTTTTCAATGTATTCATACTTAGTTGGGGAGGCTGGCTAAAGAATATATATTATTTATTACTATAAATAAAAAGGGTTAATGATAAACCAGTAAATCAAAAGCTAAAATAATATAGTGGGTAGAGGTATAATTATGATTTATTTTAAAAATAAAAAAAGCTTAGATACATTTTTAATGGTCTTTATATTGGGTGCTGTTAAGGCATATAGACGAAATTATATTGACTTGACCATTCTAGAATATTACATATTTAGTATGTTAATTCGATTAATGTGTAGAAAAGCACATCTGTCCGATAAACTGTTAAATATAATTGGTGATGGGATGAGTTTAGAGGATGTTGATGAGTGGATGGCTCGTAGAATCCCTATACCAGCATTAAATGATACGTTAGATGATATTGAATGCAGTAGTTGGATTGCTTTAATAGAACGGGAGTTAGAGGGTAATACTTTATCTGAAGCGTTAAAGATTTCTACACATGATGAAAAGAAGTTCGGTATCTATTTCTTTACCGATTATGTAGAGGAGATATTTTGGGCGTTGTTTTTGTTAGGATTGTATGAAGTCTTACAAAAACCTGAATTCATTTCTGAATCAATCTTAAGTTGTATTAAACAGACTTATTTGTCTGAAATATATACGTGTGAACGTATTCAGGATGAAGATCTTCAAGCATGTATTTCCAATTTACAGGAGATAGCCGATACTAATATATCCGGGCAATTAAGTAAAGATTTAATTACTATGAAAGCAAAATTAGCATCATTACAGGTATTATTACCATTTTATGGTATGAGTTCTGACAAGTTAGAAACAGGTATTGATTTAAAAGCCACTAAAGGGATGTTTTGGCAGATCAAAGTTTCAGGGAAGTTTATAGACTTAGGATTATAGATTCTAGAAGATTTTTAAGTTGTATATATACTTATGATTATTATTTAAGAAAACTAAGTTAGAAGGCTTTTCAAAAGAGGTTTTATATAACTTTAGAAAAATGCTAATTAACTCAAACCATGGTGCTAAATACTAGCAATAATCGCTGGTATTATTTAGGTTATGATCTAACATTTTTTGATTTAGATAAACAT
>SKEZ01001728.1_pt1 | contig 11248 bp, 10 predicted proteins | sample 4843881 | NCBI WGS metagenome assembly SKEZ01 (sample SAMN11008796, study PRJNA524170) | human gut metagenome | isolation source: fecal sample from pouch patient p1, p46 | place: Israel: Tel-Aviv | reverse complement strand
TTCTTGTGCAACTCTCCCTTGCCGAAAGATAGCGTTTTCATTTAAACTATGAGTAACAAATCAAAAAGAAAAGAGTGACGTATCAAATGGTGGAAATGGCGCTTAGAAATGTGTATAAAAAATATGACAATGCAGAACATTATTCTGTTACAGATTTTAACTTAGAAATTACAGACCGTGAATTTATCGTCTTTGTCGGACCTTCTGGTTGCGGTAAATCAACAACATTGCGAATGATTGCTGGCTTAGAAGATATTACTGAAGGTGAATTATCAATTGGGGACAAAGTCATGAATGACGTTGCACCGAAAGATCGTGATATTGCCATGGTTTTCCAAAACTATGCGCTTTATCCGCATATGACTGTTTTTGATAACATGGCTTTTGGTTTAAAACTAAGAAAATATGATAAAGCTGAAATTAAAAAACGGGTGGAAAATGCTGCGGATATTCTGGGCTTAACAGAGTACTTACAACGTAAACCTGCGGCGCTTTCTGGTGGACAACGCCAACGTGTTGCACTTGGCCGGGCAATTGTCCGTGATGCCAAAGTCTTTTTAATGGATGAACCTTTATCAAACTTGGATGCTAAATTGCGTGTGGTAATGCGTACTGAAATTGCTAAGCTTCACCAAGACTTGGGTACTACAACTATTTATGTTACCCACGATCAGACTGAAGCGATGACTTTGGCTGATAGAGTTGTTGTAATGTCTGTTGGTAGAGTTGAACAAATCGGCTCACCACTTGAAGTTTACAACAAGCCAGTTAACATGTTCGTTGCCGGATTTATTGGTTCCCCACAAATGAATTTCTTCAATGTTCACTACAAGGACGGTCGAATTTCTGATGGCAAAGGCTTGAATATTGGTATTCCTGAAGGTAAGGCAAAACTGCTGGAAGAAAAGGGCTACAACGATAAAGACTTGGTCTTCGGTATTCGTCCAGAAGATATTCACTCAGAAGAAGCATTTATGGAAACATGGCCAGATTCAGTAATTGAATCAAAGGTTGTTGTTTCAGAGCTTCTAGGTGCAACTATTCAGCTTCACCAAGAAGTTGATGGTACTGAATTTACTGCTATTGTAAATTCACGTGATTATCACAAGCCAGGTGACAAGGTTAAGATGGGCTTTGATGTTAACAAAGCTCACTTCTTTGATAAAGATTCCACGAAGGCGATTGTTAACTAATCTGGTACTGAAAACGCAGTACAGATAATTATTAATTAAGCTTACAACCATATGTAGCAGAAGCTACTGTTGTTAAGAATTGTTTATTGTTTTGATTTTTAGGAGGAAAAAGTCATGAAGATTTGGAAGAAAATGGCTTTAGGTAGTACTGCTGTTCTTGCTGCATTATCATTAGCAGCATGTTCAAACGGCTCAAGTAATTCATCATCAAGTAGCAGTAATTCAAACAAGAAGGCTAACTTGACTCTTTGGGTGGATACTGAACAAGTTCCTTACTACAAGCAAATTGCTAAGGACTTTACTAAGAAGAACAAGAATATTAAGGTTCGTGTAGTTCAAAGTCCTAACGGTTCAGCTAACGCTAAGACAGACGTTGGTAAGGACCCATCAAAGGCTGCTGATGTCTTTGAAGTTCCTAACGATCAATTAGGTCAAATGGCTGAAGCTGGTTACATTAACCCACTTTCACCATCAGCAACTAAGGATATCCAAGACAACTATGTCGATGTTGCTTCAAAGGGTGTAACTTGGAAGGGCAAGGTTTACGCATTCCCATACGCACAACAAGCTCAAACCATTTACTACAACAAGTCTAAGTTATCAGCTAACGACGTTAAGGACTGGAAGACTTTAACTTCAAAGGGTGTTGTAGCTACCGACTTTACTAACGCTTACGTAATGTGGCCAGTAATGTTCTCAGCAGGTACTACACTTTACGGTAAGAATGGTGAAGACCTTAAGGGCTCAACTTTCAACTCACAAAACGGTGTTAATGCTTTGAAGTGGTACGCAGCTCAAAAGAAGAACAAGGGCGTAATGCAAACTTCAAACGCTTTGAACCAATTGAAGAAGGGTAACGCACAAGCTATTTTGGACGGTCCTTGGAACGCTGCTAATATCAAGAAGATCTTGGGTAAGAACTTCGCAGTTGCTAAGTATCCTAAGATTGAAGTTGGTGGTAAGAGCGTACAAATGGAAGCATTCCTTGGTATTGAAGGCTTCGCAGTTAATGCTAACACCAAGAATGCTAAGGCTGCTTCAGATTTAGCTGCTTACATCACTAACAAGAAGTCACAATTAATTGCTCATAAGAACGCTGGTCAAATTCCAGTATTGAAGAGCGCTGTCAACTCAAGTGCTGTTAAGAGTGACCCGGTTGCTGAAGCTGTAATCGAAATGGCTAAGCCAGGTAACTCAGTATTGCAACCTAAGCTTCCACAAATGGCCGCATTCTGGAATGGTGCAGCTCCACTTATCAGTGGTACTTACGACGGCAAGATTAAGCCAGCACAATACAAGCCACAACTTGCTAAGCTCGCTAAGAACATTGAAAAGAAATAATTTGCTAAAAGCATAAGCAAGGGTTGGGCTAAATAAAAATTGTCCAGCCTTTTTGCCTAAGAAGGGGAGAAGTTATGTTTCTAAAGAAAAAGCATGTAGCTCCTAAAGCAACATATCGCGAGGTTTGGTCAAAAGGTGACATTGCTACCAAGTTATCATTCTTCTTAATGGGTAGTAACGCCTTGGCAAACAAACAATGGGTAAAAGGTATTTCATTCTTACTTTCAGAAATTATCTTTATTGTTTGGTTTATCCTCAGTGGTATCCCTACTTTAAATTCATTAGCTACATTAGGTACTATTAAAACCAAAAAAGTTGTTTATGATGCCGCACAAGGCGTTTATGTAACCAAGCAACCATCAAACTCAGTTTTGATTTTGTTATTCGGTGTATTGGCCTTGATCTTATGTGTAGCAATCATTTACCTATACATTGTCAACTTACGCTCAACTAGACATAATTATATTTTGAAGCGTGATGGGGACCATATTCCAACTAACGTTGAAGAACTTAAGAGTTTGCTTGATACTCGGTTACACGCAACCTTGATGGTTATTCCATTATTGGGTATCTTGTTCTTTACGATTTTGCCAACGATCTTCATGATTTCAATGGCCTTTACCAACTATGATCGTCAACACCCAATCGCTTTCTCGTGGACAGGTTTCCAAGCATTTGGAAATGTTTTGAGTGGTGACTTAGCTGGTACTTTCTTCCCAGTCTTAGGCTGGACTTTGATTTGGGCTGTAGCTGCTACTGCTACTACCTTCTTCTTCGGAGTACTGCTTGCCTTATTGATTGAATCAAAAGGTATTAAGTACAAGGCATTCTGGAGAACTGTCTTCGTAATTATTTGGGCTGTCCCACAATTCGTATCATTATTGATGATGGCTCAATTCTTGGACTACCAAGGTGCTTTAAACAACATCTTGATGAACTTGCACTGGATTAGTTCGCCAATTCACTTTATTGACAACCAAGCTTCTCCATTAGTTGCAAGAATTACCGTTATTCTTGTTAACATGTGGATCGGTATACCAGTTTCTATGTTGGTTTCAACAGCGATTATTCAAAACTTGCCACAAGATCAAATTGAAGCTGCTAAGATTGATGGTGCTAATGCTGCACAAATTTTCCGTTCAATCACTTTTCCACAAATTTTATTTGTGATGGCACCTTCACTTATCCAACAATTTATTGGTAACATCAACAACTTCAATGTTATCTTCTTGCTGACAGGTGGTGCACCAATGAACAGTAAGTATAACGGTGCTGGATCGACTGACTTGTTGGTAACGTGGTTATATAACTTGACCTTCGGTCAGGAACAGCGTTATAACGCCAGTGCCGTATTGGGTATCTTAATCTTCATTATTAGTGCAACTGTTTCACTGATTGCATATCGTCGTACTAATGCATTTAAGGAGGGCTAGACATGAAGTCATATTCAAATCAAAGACGGCTCTCATTAATCTTTCGGTATATCCTATTAATTGTTTTAGCGATTCTATGGATTTTACCGATTGTCTGGATCGTCTTAGCAAGTTTTTCATTCAATGATACTGGATTCGTTTCGACCTTCTGGCCGGAAAAATTCACATTGCAAAACTATATTGGGATTTTTACTAATCCACAATATCCATTTGGTAACTGGATCATTAATACTTTAGTTATTTCATTGCTTTCAATGGTAATTTCAACTTTCTTAACTATTTCAGTTGCCTACGTTCTGTCACGACTTCGCTTTGCATTTAGAAAGCCATTCTTACAGATCGCATTGGTATTGGGGATGTTCCCAGGCTTCATGTCAATGATTGCTTTGTACTACATCTTGAAGGGTCTTAACATGTTAAACCTCTTCGGATTGTTACTAGTTTATGTTGGTGGTGCTGGTTTGGGCTTCTACGTTGCTAAAGGATTCTTTGATACTATTCCTCGGTCAATCGACGAAGCTGCCGAAATCGACGGTGCTACTAAGTGGCAAGTATTTTTACATATTGGTTTGCCACTTTCAAAGCCAATGATTGTTTATACTGCTTTGACCGCCTTCATCGCTCCATGGACAGACTTCATTTTCTCAGGTATTATTCTTTCAACTTCAGGAAATGCTAAGACTTATACAGTTGCTTATGGTTTGTACAACATGGTGCACACAGCTAAAGGTAACGCGACTGCATACTTCGCTCAATTCGTTGCAGGGTGTGTAATCATCGCTATCCCTATTACTATCTTGTTCGTCTTCATGCAGAAGTTCTACGTTAACGGAATTACTGCTGGTGCCGATAAGGGTTAATCAAAAATTGCTTATGCTAAAAAACGCTTTGCTTTCGGGCAAGGCGTTTTTGCATGGAGAGAAAATTAAAAAGATAGTATAGTTGAAGTTAAATTGGAGGGATGAAAGATGACTATCGGTGAAGCCTTGAAACAAGAAAGAATACACTTAGGACTAACGCAAGATGAAATGATTCAAGGAATAATTCATAAAAGCCATTATTCTAAAATTGAACGAGGAATAGAAGGAATTTCTGCAGAAAGTCTATTTAAGATCTTGTTTGCCCATCATATTGATGTAGATCAGTTTTTGGAACAAATTAAAGATGATTTTTTATCAGAAGAGGACTTAATTGAATTAAAACTTGAAAACAAACTGAAAAGTGCATTTAATGGTTCAAATAAAGAAAAAATCGAAGAATGTTTGCAAGAAGTAATGAAATTATCTGATAGCAGAATATTTAAGTACAGAGTAGTTGTTGCAGTAGCAATTGTACGAAATCAATTGGATAGGTTAGGTGACGAATTCAAAAGTACAATTATTGCTGAATTTAATGCAAAAGATAACTGGGTAGAAAATATTGATATGCTGCGATTATTCGCTAACTGTATTCCTGTTTTTTCTACAGAACAAGCAGATAATTATATTAGTTTTCTTTTGAAACATTACAATGAGAAGGTTTTATATTCAGAGAAATATGAAGATAGGATAGCAAGTATTTGTATCAATTACCTTTATTGCTGGCGTAATTATGGCTTAAAAGGAAATCAGGTTAAAAATTGTTTAGATTACTTACTGAATTTGAACAATACTAATCATTTTCTTTTTTATAAGGCATGTGGGAGTTTCTATAAATGTTTGTATGAAGGAAATATAGCAAAAGCTAAAGAAGTAAAAGCCATGCTTATTTCTCTAGGATATGAAGATAGGGTGACTAATTGGAAAGAGTAGTTTTGTGATACGCAACTTTAGAAGTAATATTAGAGTTTCATGGGATAATCAAGATACGAAAGGAGGAAATAATAATGATTTGGCCAGAGAGTGAAGGGACTTTATCTGTATAAAGATAATGTATGGAGCTATAAAAATGAAATCAATTTCAAGAAAACTAGTTTCATTATCACTAGTAGGATTAGTTGGCGTTAGTTTGTTTACAGTTTCGAATCAGGTTAGCGCATCAGCTGAAACACAAACAACTGTGAGTTCAAAACTAAGAGCAGATTACTATAAACCTAGGAGAATTTGGATCACCTTAGGTTCAAGTTATGATTATGGTGCCACTCACTATTTTGAGTATAACGGTTATAGAGGATATCTTTCAAAAGTTATGCGTGAAAAAGTTGGTAAGAGTGCTACTACCTTATATAGAGGATATTTGTACAGCTATGATGTAAAGAGCATTCCTGCACCTGCTTCTGTTCGTAAGAAAGTATTACTAACATCAAAATTAAACGAGGAAAAATAAAAATGAAAAAGTCAATATTATTAGTGGTTGCTACTCTTGTAGGTGTAACTGTAGCTCCAGCATTAACTACCAATAGTCAGAATGTTCAGGCTTCAGAAACTACAGTCCGAGAAGCAAAGAGTGTTAAAGTGTATGGGCCAATCAAAAATGGTCCGCTTCATAAATATGTATCTAATGTTTATAGATACAGTAGTTGGGGTAGGGGAGATGGAATGAACTTACTCAACACAACACCTTCTAAAGTTTATTATAATGATGGTGCCTACAGTGGCTATTTGTATAGAAACAGTACCTGGATGGATCACAATTTTAAAACAAATAGAAACCGATGGGTTAGCATGTATTCAGGAAATGTAAGACTTATTTCGAGAGGCTTAGTGCCAAATAATTAATGCTGAATTTAAGAGGAAACGTATCATGAAAAAGAAAATGACGTTATCCGTAATTGTAGTAGTTACAGTACTTGTAGCAGTTATTGGTGGAATGTTTTTCTACAATAATCAAACAACGGTACCTAAAAACTGGGTTAATCGAATATTAACAGTAGACAACACAGAAAATCGCTTAAGTAATTGGTTTGATCTGTATTTTACAAAGAATCATGCTATTTTAGTTGCTAAAAATAGTAACAACTCTGAGCAAAAGAAGACTAAACTTAATAAAGAAATTTTACAAGCATATTCTACTAAGAAAAATAATCCACCCCAAACAGGTGTTAAGGCTGATTTGGGCCGAGTTGATACAACTGAATCAAACAACGGTTACACAATTAGGACGAAAAAAGTTGTCTTTATATTTACAAAGATGAGTGATGGCTCATACCGTAGCCAAGATGGAACAGTATGGCAATTCTCACCCAAAGAATAGTTGATTAATAGAAAATGTGTCTGGGAAAAAACTAATTCTCAGACAGGAAAAAAGAACGATGATTTCCTAATGGATTTCATCGTTCTTTTTCTATACTTTAAGTGCCTTCCTTGATATTATTGAATCACCACAAAACAAAAAGAAAGAAGGCAATCTTAATGTATCAAAATTATACCATAGGTCAAACAGCTTTAACACTCAACTTAGACTTCGCTATTCCTCATAATCATTTGGCTAATACCATTAGCTGGTTTGTCGATTCAATTCCAGAAGATGTCTTATTGGGTAATACTGCTAAAACCGGTCGTCCAGCTTATCATCCAGCGATGATGCTTAAAATCTTGCTTTTTGCTTATTCCAGAAGAGTATTTTCAGGCAGAAAAATCGAATTAATGCTGGAAGAAAACGTGCCGATGATGGCTTTGGCTGAACACCAACAGATTTCTTACCATACTATCAATAACTTTAGATCCAGCAAGCATGCCAATGAGCTGGTTAAGAAAAGCTTCCTCTACTTTACCAATTTGTTAGAAGCCGAGGGCCTTATCAATGAAGGAGCGATCTTTATTGATGGCACTAAAATCGAAGCTGACGCCAATCGCTATACTTTTGTTTGGCGCAAGGCAGTTGAAAAATTTCATGACAAGCTCAAAGGTCAAGCGGTTGAGCTTTATGATGAATTGATTGCCAAAGAAGTCGTCAAAGCAATGGCAAAAGAGAAAGTCCAGACCAGTCAAGGTTTGGCAGAGCTAGCACAAGAAACGGAAGCCGAGATTGAAAAGCTGACCGAAGAAATTGAGCAAGAACCCAAAGCAATCCCTGGCGGTTCGCCTAGAAAAGCAAGAAGACGCGGTCTTAAAAAGCTGCTTCATAAACTAAGAAAAGACTATGTTCCTCGAATGAAGAAATATGAAGAGGCGAAAGAAATCTTTGCAGGGCGTAACAGCTATTCTAAGACAGATCATGACGCGACTTTCATGCATATGAAGGAAGATCACATGAAGAACGGCCAGCTCAAGCCAGGCTACAATATTCAAGCCGCCACCACTGATCAATATGTGGTTGACTTTGCTTTATACCCTAATCCAACTGATTTCAGAACTTTCGAACCATTTTTAAAGCAGATGACGACACTAGACAAGTTTGACAAGATTGTCGCTGATGCTGGTTATGGCAGCGAATATAATTATTCAATGTTAGAAGAAGAGTATTCAGACAAGAAGTACTATATTCCTTATACCATGTACGAAAAGGAAAAGACCAGAAAGTATCGCAACGATCCAACTAAGCTGGCTAACTGGTTCTATGATGAAAAAGATGATTATTACCTTGATCAAAATGGCGTCAGATTCAACTTCAAATATTATAGTCAACGTAAAGATCGATCGACTGGTCAGGTTCGTGATTTTAAGGTCTATGAAGCAGATGAATTTCAACTAACGCCAGAATTAGAACGCTTAGCCAAGACTAAGAGCGGACGCCAACGTCAGGTTCGCTATAATCCTAACTGGCAATACCTAAAAGAAAAAGCCAAAGCAGTTCTCCAAAGTCCTGAAGGCAGACACATCTACAGCATGAGGAAATATGATGTGGAGCCGATTTTTGGACATTTGAAGAACGTCTTTGGCATGCGCCGAACTCATTTAAGAGGCAAAAAGAAGGTTGAAACAGATATAGGAATAGCCTTCATGATGATGAATTTAAGCAAATATTGGAACAGAAGATGGTCAAAAGACCAATTTTCTTTGTTCAAAAATAAAAATAGACAGAAAAAGACGGTCAAGCAACTCAAATTAAGAGTTGGATTGATCGTCTTTCAGTATCTAAGGCTTAGTTTTTTCCCAGACACATTTTGCGTATTAAGCCATTGCTTTTTCTTTTCGTTCATTATATGCGTAATAAATCCAAGCAATAACACCAAAGGCCACTGGACCAATAGCCGTCCAGAATGAAGTTTGCCAGTCTCCGGTAAAGAGTGGTTCGATACAAGTAAAGATAATTCCGACCGCAACCACTAACCAAACAACAATTGTCGTTGCCCAAACTTTTTTCTTACCTTCAATAAAAACAAATGGCCGATCTAAGTCTTTTTTAGCTTTAAAAAATGGGTAAGCAGCAATTAAAAATAAATATGGTGCTGATGAAGAAACATTCATCATATCCATTAAAATTGTATAGAATTGTTGTGCTCCATTACCACCAAATGAAATAAATAAGATAATAACGCTAACCACAATTGCTTGTACCCACATCGAAAATTCAGGCATATTGTGCTTATTTAACTTAACCATTTTCTTAGGTAATAGTCGCGGATCACACCCCTCAATAAATGATTTAATCGGTGAATAAACCATCAAAAAGGCAGCGGCAATTCCTGATAACACATCCGCAATTCCGGCCAAACGAGAAAAGACAGTTCCAATTGCCAGTGAAGTAGAATGTGATAGACCTAGGCTATGACCAGTGACAATACCTAAATTATTAATCAAAACATATTCGACATTAGCTAAGTCAACACCTTTACCACCTAACGATTTGTTCCAATTAACAGCCACCCCACACATAAAGATGTTTACAACATAAAGTGCTGTCATTAAGACCATGGCCGTAATCAGAGCCTTAGGATAATTCTTTTCCGGTTTATCAACTGAATCAATTACTCCTGAGGTTGTTTCCAGACCACCATAGGCAAATAAAGCATAGACAATAAATGAAATAACCGCAATCGGTGACTGAAATGCTGGATTAGGTGAATGAACCATATTTTGTGCGGTCACTGGTTCAGCTAATTGCTCACGATTCAAAATAAATACAAAAAGTGAAACTGCTGTAAAACCAATGGCAATTCCTAAAGTAAAGATCCCACCAATATTATTAATCGCCTTTATTTTATCAATTCCCTTTGCGGCACAGAATGTAACAATTGCCAAAAAAATAACTTCTAAAACACCTAATAATTGGGTTGAAGTTAATGGTCCTAAATGCCAACTTTGGGTTGTATCATGACCAAAAATTGCAGTTGAAACTGAAACCAAGAAGAATTGGGTTGAAGAAACCAACCAAATCACCCAAGCTGATAGCCAAATAAAAGTTCCAATAAATGCTACTTTTTCATTAGTAGATCCTTCAAGCCATGAAAAGATTCCACCTTTAATTCCTTTAAAGGAAGCACCATATTCAGCGAAAATTAAGGCTGATGGCAAGAAGAATAAAATAGCGGTGACAATATACCAAATGATACTTGAATAACCCATTTGGTAAAAAGCTGTCAGAGAATTACTAAATCCAAAAATAGAAGAAAAAATCATCAAGACCAGACTACTACGACTTATCTTGCTGTGATCATTATTCTTCATAAAAAATAAAACAACTCCTTTAACATAAACAAACAATTTCTATTATGAACTTTTATCATGATATTTTCAAAAAGAGCTTTTGCACACAAAAAAGCAGGCCTTAGTAAGATCTGCTTTACTTCTTAATCATAATCGGCTGGATTAATATCTGGTTTTGGTAAATTTGAATTATTGTTTAATACCACACCTTGTATACCATTTTCATAGGTCCAATCTTTTAACATATTCATTTTGCCAGTCAAATATTATTCACTAATTAACTTATTCCAATGATCCCACTTATCAAGTGGCACATTAATTAGTCCTGCCCCATGGTCAATCATTAATTTAATTGCAGCTAGTGTGGCAGTACGCCTATTTCTGCCCCAGAATAATTGATTACGCATATTGTGATACATCAACGTCATTGCCTTATCTGTAATTGAAGTATCACTATGCATTAACCCATCAAAAAACTTTTCTTCTTGTTTGTAGTTTAGATTATCTCGGAAGCCATAGCCTGTCAGTAATAAATGTATCTTTAGTTCAATATCTAAAGATAACACCTTATTTTCATTAATAATATATTGCCATGCTCGTTTTAATCGAATAATTCTTTCCTTATCTTTCTCGGAAGCCCTCTCTATATTTAACCCATCAGCAACTAATTGTGTTTGAATTAAAGAAATATTTGTTTTCTCAAAATGCAAATCACTAAATATTAGTCGAGCAAGGTTATTTCTGACAAATCTTCTATTTAAATCTTGTGTTAAAT
>SKEZ01001720.1_pt1 | contig 11301 bp, 9 predicted proteins | sample 4843881 | NCBI WGS metagenome assembly SKEZ01 (sample SAMN11008796, study PRJNA524170) | human gut metagenome | isolation source: fecal sample from pouch patient p1, p46 | place: Israel: Tel-Aviv | reverse complement strand
CCCGAAATAGAGCCCGATTTCGGGTGTTCCGGCATGCCAACAAGCAGAACGCCTGTTTCGGCATGTCAAAACCGGTGGCAGCGGGCCTGTTTTCATTATGTGGACGCCTTGGGAGATGCCCGGCAGCGGGATCCCCTCCGGTCCGAACGGGTTTGCTCCCTGACGCCATACTCCGTAAAAACTTCGGCATAACAACGGTTTCGGCTAAAAATCCATGGCATAACGGAGAAAACGACGAAGGGAATGTTAATAATGACGCATGTCGTAGCGCGCTCGTAACACAAATGACGACTCCGGTACACATGCGATTCCCTAACCTCGGTTCCATCAGGATTCAATACCGAGGAAAGGTGACTGATGGTCAACGGAATTCGCAAGGCGGCGTTCGCATGTGAGAAGTATGTGTCCGGCAAGAGCATGGACGATGTGATGCGCGACTATGGGCTGAGCAGCGTCGTCAAGCTCGGGTCGAACGAGAACATGTACGGCCCGTACCCGCATGCGCTGGAGGCGATGCGCGACGAGGTGTCGCTGATCAACATCTATCCGGAGCGCAACTACATCAAGCTCAAGGAGCTGCTGGCCGACAAGTTCGGCGTCGCCGATTCGACTTGGGTCAGCCTGGGCCACGGCGCCGGCAACGTGCTCGACAGCATCGCGAAGACGCTGCTCGAGGAGGGCGACGAGGTGCTCGTTCCGGCGCAGTCGTACCGCCTGTACCCCGAGATCTCCAAGATCATGGGGGCGAAGGTCATCGAGGTGCCGCTGAACGACCAATACTCCATCGACCTGCACGACTACGCGAAGCTGCTGACCGACCGGACCAAGATCGTCTGGCTGTGCAATCCGAACAATCCGACCGGCACCGTCGTGCCGATCGACGACTTCGCGTGGTTCGTCGACCAGATGCCCGCCGACTGCTGGCTCGTGGTCGACGAGGCCTACGCCGAGTTTGCCGACGCCGATGTGCTGCCCGATGTGATCGCCGCCGTCAAGTCCGGCAAGCAGGTCATCGACGTGCGCACCTTCTCCAAGTACTACGGACTCGCCGGCGGGCGCATCGGCTACCTGATCGCCGATCCGGAATTCGTCAACTGGTACGACACCGTATCCGAGCCGTTCAACTCCAACCGCACCGGTCTGGCCGGCGCGGTGGCCCTCCTCGAGCAGGATGCGGACGAGTGCCGGCGCTGCCGCGACCTGATGGTGGCCGACCGGGAGCGCATGAACGCCGAGCTGGCGGCGATGGGGTGTACGCCGGTGAAGTCCCACGCGAACTTCGTGTTCTTCGAGATGCCGTACGACGCTTCCCAGGTGGCCGAGCTGCTGCTGCGCCGGGGCGTGATCGTGCGCCCCTGCGGCGGATGGGGGTACCCGAACCACATGCGCGTGAGTATCGGCACCACGGAGCAGAACGACGCGTTCCTGTCTGCCATCCGCGACGTGTTCGCCGAGATGGCGAAGCGGTGACCGGCGGGCAGACGGGAAATCACGGTCTGCGGGCCAACCCGCGGGCCAAAACAAAGGGACGAACCACGAATTCGGTCGCGGGCCAGCCGATGACCCGGACAATGAAGAACAAAGGAAAGATCATGAATCCGACACTGCGCAAGTATCTGAGCCTGATCGTGCTGGGCTTTTCCGGCGGCGCGATCTACTGCCTGCCGTACATCAAGTACGTGTTCTATGATGCGATGCTCGACGTCATGCACATCAGCAACGCCCAATCGGGCTTCCTGCTGTCGATGTATGCGTTCGTGTGCATCTTCCTGTACATTCCCGGCGGCATCCTCGCCGACAAGGTGTCGTCCAAGAAGGCGATCATCCTGTCGCTGCTGGGCACCGCCGCGGTGACGGTGATCTTCATGCTCACCTTCAGCTATCCGGTGGCCCTGGGCGTATGGTTCCTGTTCGCGTTCGGGTCGGGCTTCGTGTTCTGGTCAGCGATCCTCAAGGCGGTGCGCATGATCGGCACCGAGCAGGAGCAGGGCTTCATGTACGGCGTGTACTACGCCGCGAACGGCGCCGGCGGCGCGATCACCAACGCGATCGCGCTGAAGGTGTTCGACGGTTTCGACAATGCGCGTGACGGCATGTTCTGGGCGCTGCTGGTCATGATCGCGGCCATGGTCGTCGCCGCCGGGCTGCTGCAGATGCTGCTGCGCGAGCCCAGCCGCGAGGAGATCGCCGAGACCCCCGACAGCGAGAAGTTCCACTTCGCCGATCTGGGCACCGTGCTCAGGAATCCGGCGATCTGGCTGATCTCCCTGGTGTTCTTCTGCGTGTACGGCGTATACAGCTGCGCGTCCTTCTTCACGCCGTATCTGACCGACGTGATCGGCTTCGACACGACGACCGCCGGCTACCTGCAGATCGTGCGCTCCTATGTGGTGATGCTCGTCGCGGCGCCGCTCGGCGGATTCATCGCCGACCGCCTGTGCAAGTCCACGCTCAAGTGGTTCGCCATCGGCGGCACCGTGCTGGGCCTGTCGATCCTCGCCGTCATCTTGGTCGGCCCCGGCGCCAGCGGCTGGCTGGTCGCGATGCTGACGCTCATCCCCGGCCTGTTCTCCATGTGCCTGTACGGCGTGATGTTCTCCTCCATGCACGAGATCGACATCCCCGTCAAGGTCGGCGGCACCGCCATCGGCATCGCGTCGATCGTCGGCTATCTGCCCGACGTGATCCTCCAGCCGTTCTTCGGCGGTCTGATCGACGCGAAGGGCAACGGCGGCTACACGGAGATCTTCTGGTTCCTCACCGCGTTCTGCGTGGTCACCGTGGTCATCAGCTACGGTCTGTACCGCAATTTCGCCCGCCGCCATGCACCGGCCGCCGCGAAGTCGGCCGAGGCCGCGGCCTGACCGGTCCGGCGGAACGCCACGGTTCGGTTCGTCGGGTCACGGCAGCGCGCCGAGGCCCGACGGGCCGATCGCAATATCACTTGAGCCAACAGCAAAGGACGTCGATATCATGGGCTCCATATACCCGCAGTTGCTGGATGCCGTCGCGGCGTTGCGCGACGACGCGTTCACGGTCACGCAGTACCTGACCGCGCATCCCGAGGTCGGTGGCCGGGAACGGGAATCCAGCCGGTTCGTGACCGAATTCCTCGAACGGCACGGCTACACCGTCGAACGGAACTACATGGATTACCCGTATGCGTTCCGGGCTTACCGAACGGATGACGGTCGGCCCCGCGCGGCCCTGATGTGCGAATACGACGCGCTGCCCGACATTGGGCACGGGTGCGGGCATTCGCTCAGCTGCGGCATCAGCGTGCTGGCGGCCATGGCCCTCGACCGGGCCTTCCCCGATTTCCCGTGGCAGATCGAACTCGTCGGCACGCCGGCCGAGGAGACCGAGGGCGCGAAGTGCCAGCTGGTCGCCGACGGCGCCTTCGACCGGTACGATTTCGCGGCGATGTGCCACATGGACCATCTCAATGCTCCGATCATGTGGAACCTGGCCTGCAACGACATGACGATCACCCTGCATGGCAGGACGGCCCACGCCTCGGCTTCGCCGTGGAAGGGCGTCAACGCCATGAACGCGGCCGAGCTGATCATGCACGGCGTGGCCTTGATGCGTAGCAGGTTCAAGCCGTTCATGCAGATCCACGGCATCGTCGAGGAGGGCGGCAGCCTGCCCAACGTCGTGCCCGACAAGGCGGTGCTCAACTACTACACGCGCGCCCTGAACCTGACGGAACTGGCCGAACTGCGCCGCTGGGTGCGCCAGCTGGTGCGCGGCGTGGCCCTCGCCACCGGGGTGACGTACGAGATCACGCAGCAGTACCCGACCTTCGCCGAACTGTACCGCAACCCGATCGAGCTGAAGGCCATCGAGGAGACCTTCGACGACTTGGGGCAGCCCCACGGGCGCTACGAGACGCCGGGAGCCTCGACCGACGCCGGCAACGTCGACATGCTGATCCCCACGATCCATATGGAGATTCGGGCGTCCGACCCGGATACGAGCCTGCACACCGCGGCGTTCGAGTCGTTCATGCACGGGGAGCGGGCCAAGCGCACGCTGCTCGACGGCGCGAGCGCATTCGCCACGGTGATCGCGCGGCTGGCCTACGAGGACGGCCTGTTCGCGTCGATACGCCGGGAGCACGACCGGTACCGGGCCGAACAGCACGCCGACCCGCATATCGACACGGGACTGGTCGAAGCCGGCGGACCTGACGGGCCGACATCGTCCCGCGAGGAATAGCCGGTCCTGCCCGGCATGGAACGGCGACCGGGACCCCGTCGGATGACGCCGGTGACGGCGCCGCGCAACCTACACAGCAACAAAAGGATGGATTGATCGTATGACGAAAATCGCAATCTGCGACTACAAGGAACCGCTGAACCGCGACCTCGACCTGGAGCGCGAGTTCTTCCGCAAGGGACTCGGCGACGACACGGAGGTGACCGTATACGAGCACCACGGCGACAACGAGGCGCTGAAGGCCGCGATCCGGGACGCCGATGGCGTGCTCACCTCATATCTGGAATTCCCCGCCGACGTGATCGAAAGCGCGCCGGGGCTCAAGGGCATCTCCATCGAGGCCACCGGATACAACTACGTGGACGCCGCGGCGGCCCAGCGCAACGGCACCGCGGTGAGCGTCATCGGCGAATACTGCACGCAGGAGGTCGCCACGCACACCATGGCGCTGGCGCTCGCCGTGGCGCGCAGCCTCAAGCACTACGACCGTGAGATCGAGGACAAGCACCGTTATGACTGGAATTCGACGCACGGCATGATCAGGCTGGACGACTCCACCATCGGCATCATGGGCCTGGGCAAGATCGGCAAGGCCGTGGCCCGCCGCGCGCAGGGGTTCAACCTCACCGTGATCGCCTATGATCCCTACTGCCCGAAGGAGGCGGCCGAAGCCGTCGGCGTCGAACTGGTGAGCAAGGAGGAGCTGTTCGAGCGCAGCGACATCATCACGCTCAACATGCTGCTCACGCCGGAGAACGAACACATCCTCGACCGCGAGGCGTTCGCGGCGATGAAGCGGCATCCGGTGATCGTCAATGTGTCTCGCGGCCAGCTCATCGACGAGGCAGCACTGGCGGATGCCCTGGATTCCGGTCAGGTGTTCGGTGCCGGTCTCGACGTGCTTGAGGACGAATCGGACGAGGGCACGCGCACCTCGCCGCTCGTCGGGCGCGAGAACGTGATCCTGACGCCGCACAGCGCGTTCTACTCGGACAAGGCCCTATACGAATGCCAGCGCATCGCCTGCGAGAACCTCGTGCACATCCTCAGGGGCGAGGGCGATGCGGTGTTCCGCATGGTCAACGACGTCGACGTAAGCGGTAACGCCCGCTGAATCCCGGAACCGGCAACATCATGACGCAGATCTCCGCGCCCCCGATGATTCGGCTGATGAATGTCAGCAAAGGCTACGGCGGCAAGCAGGTGCTCCACGGCATCGACATGTCGATTGAGCGGGGCGAGTTCGTGGTGCTCGTCGGCCCCTCGGGCGGCGGCAAGACCACGCTGCTCCAGCTGCTGAACAAGATGCTGACCGTGGACGACGGCGAGATCTACATCGACGGGCGCCCCATCAGCCGCATTCCCGGAACCGAGCTGCGCCGGAGCATCGGCTATGTCATCCAGGGCGGCGGCCTGTTCCCGCACATGACGGTCGAACGGAACATCGGCATCATGATGGAGCTGGCCGGCAGGCCGAAATCCGAAGTCCGGGAGCGTGTCGCCGCGATGCTCGACATGGTCGAGCTGGAGCGGTCGCTGCTCGACAGCTATCCGTCGCAGCTGTCCGGCGGCCAGCAGCAGCGGGTCGGCGTGGCACGGGCCTTTGCGACCGATCCCGACATCATCCTGATGGACGAGCCGTTCTCCGCGCTGGACCCGATCACGCGCGCCGACCTGCAGGACCAGTTGGTGGATCTACACCACCGGTACGGCAAGACGATCGTGTTCGTGACCCACGACATGGACGAGGCCGTCAAATGCGCGGATCGCATCTGCGTGATCCAGCATGGCGCGGTTCTCCAGTTCGACACCCCTGCGGAGATCCTGGCCAATCCGGCCAGCGATTTCGTCGCCTCGTTCGTGGGGCGGGCGGAAAGCGTCAGTCGGGCCATCGCGTCCATCGCCGGCCGAGGGGCCGGCGCGGACGGCGGGCGCAAGGAGGCGACGCGATGAATGCGATGACGGGATTGCTGGATGTGCTCATGCAGCGTCATCAGGAACTGTGGCAGCTGTTCGTCGAGCATATGCAGATGACGTCGAGCGCGGTGCTGCTGTCCCTGATCGTCGGCGTGCCGCTCGGCATCGCGATCACCGGCAGCCGGCGCTGCGCCGCGGTGGTGCTGGGGCTGGCGAACATCACCCAGGCCATTCCGAGCCTTGGCCTGCTGGCCGTGCTGGTGCCGATCGTCGGCATCGGCCAGCCGGCCGCGGTGATCATGGTGATCGTCTACGCGCTACTGCCGATCATCAAGAACACCTACGTCGGCATGAACGGCATCGATCCGACGGTGCTGAAGGCCGCCCGGGGCATCGGCATGTCCGACGGACAGATATTGGCCCATATCCGGCTGCCGCTGGCGGTCCCCTACATCATGGGCGGCGTGCGCATCTCCGCGGTGACCGCGGTCGGCACCGTGACCATCGGCGCGTTCGCCGGAGCCGGAGGTCTGGGATGGATGATCAACCTCGGGCTCAACGCCAACGACGTGAACCTAGTGCTGCTGGGCGCCATCCCCGCATGCCTGCTGGCATTGGCGCTCGATTTCGTGCTGGGCGTGGTGGAACGGGCGCTGACGCCCGAAGGCACCAAGCCGGTCGAGAAGATACGCCGGATGGGCCGGCGCGAACGACTGGTCCGGTATACGGCGGCCGGCCTGGCGTCGGTGGTGCACCGCGACGCCAGCGGCACGGTGGTGGTCGGCGGGGAGAACTTCACCGAAGCGCTGATCCTCGGCAATATCTACAGCCAGATGATCCAGCGCCACACCGATCTGACGGTCGACGAAAAATTCAACCTCGATGGCACGCTGGTGACCATGTCGGCGCTGGAGTCGGGCAAAATCGACATGTTCACCGACTACACCGGCGTCATCGCGCCGAACATCCTCAAACTGGGCATGTCCACCGATACCGATGAGGTCTATCGCCAGGTGCACGACGGCATGGCGCAGTCCTATGACGCCAAGGTCTCCAAGCCGATCGGATTCAGCAACACCTATGTGCTGGCCGTCACCAAGCGGACCTCGCGCGAATTGGGCATCACCAGCCTGTCGCAGCTGGTGGCCCACGCCGGCGAGCTGCGTCTCGGGTGCACGACCGCCTTCACGCAGCGCGAGGACCTGCTGCCGAAGATGGAGAAGAATCTGGGCGTGTCCTTCGCGTCGGTCGAGGGGCTGGAGGGCAACATCCGCTATCAGGCGATCGGATCCGGCAAGGTCGACGTGGTCGACGCGTACGAGACGGACGCCATGCTGGAGAAGATGGACCTGGTGCCGCTCAAGGACGACATCGGCTTCTTCCCGCCCTATCAAGCGGTGTCCATCGCGCGCAAGGCCATCTTGTCCGAACATCCCGAACTTGCGGACGTGCTGTCCAAGCTGGACGGGGCCATCACCACCGATCAGATGCGCGCGATGAACTATCAGGTCGACGTCGGGGGACGCACCCCGCGCGACGTGGCCATCGAATTCCTGAACAAGGAAGGGCTGATCTGAGGTCTTTGCGGCGTCAGGGGCGCATCGCCGCGCGCGCCTGCCGCAGGCATCGGGCGACTGAGGATACGATGGAAGGAACGGCTAAGGAGAGACCTATGGGTGATGAGGCAACGGCGGGGAGCGGCCTGACGGCGAACGACGGGCGCAGGGCCATGCTCGATGCCGGATTCGACGAGGCGGATTCCGTCATCGTCGCCGAACTGAGGCGCGATGGCCGTGCCACGCTGAACGATCTCGCCAAGGCGACGTCGTTGTCGCCGTCGTCGGTGCAGTCGCGTATCCGCAAGCTCGAACGCAGGGGAGTGCTCATCGGCGACCGTGTCCAGATCGACTAGCACAAGGCCGGGCTGCCGATATCGGCGTTCGTGTCCGTGCTGCCTCTGGACTATTCCGAGGAGAGCGAGATTCCCGACAGGCTGCGCGAGCTGGAGGGCGTGATGTCCTGCTATTCGGTGGCCGGCGACCCGAGCTATCTGCTGCTGGTGCGCGTGTCCTCGCCCGAGGCGCTGGAGGACCTGCTCGGCGACATCCACCGGGTGGTTCCCGTGTCCACGCGCAGCATGGTGGTGCTGAAAACCTACTATCAGGACCTGTTCTGACGCGTATGGGTGCCTCTGCGGCATATCGATTGCGCATTGCTGAGCGGGCCGGCGGTACTTGAAGTTGCCGGCCCCGGTTTTTTCGCATGCTCAAACACCCGTTCTGCTTTTTGGCATGCTGAAATACCCGAAATAGAGCCCGATTTCGGGTATTTCAGCATGCCAAAAAGCAGAACGCCTGTTTCAGCATGTCAAAACCGAAAGGGCGGGGAAGCGGAACATGCTGTGGCGGGTGTCGCCGGTGTGGGGTGAGTAGACTTTGCATATGTCTGGTCATTATTCGCTCGGTCTGCTGTTCGACGCCGCACAGCAGGAGCGACGCTGCGCCAGGCCGCGTACGGATACCGACATCAGGGCCGTCGCCAGACGCGTGAAAAAGAACGAGATCGTGCGCGTGTACCGGGGATTGTATGCCGTCAGGACGTACTGGGACCAGCTGGATCAGCATGAGCGTACCCGGCATATCGTGCGTTCGTTGGCATTGTGGCATCCGCAGTGGGTCTTCTGCGGCCCGACGGCGGCGGTGATGCATGGACTGGAGTGCTCCTACAGGCTGTCATTGCCGATCTGCATCGTCTCCCGGACGAGATCGCACGGCAGAAACAGCGCCGGCCTGGCGCATTATGTGATTCCCCATCCGGAGACGAGCCGCTGCGGATCGGTACCGGTCACTTCGGTGGGGAGGACGTTGGTGGATTGCGCGGCAAAACTGCCGCTGCGCTATGCACTGGGGCCCATCGATTCGGCGCTGCGGCTGCAGCGGATCACCAGGGATGAGCTGCATATGCATCTTGCTGCCGCTCCCTATCTGACGGGACGGCATAAGGCCGAATACGCATTTTCCGTGGCCGATGGGCGCAGCGAGAACGGAGGGGAGTCCGAAGGCAGGGGAGTGCTGGCCGAGTTGGGATTTCCCGTGCATGATATTCAGGTCGAGTTCCCGTGTCTGAGCAATGCGTATCGGTGCCACCGAGTCGATTATTGGTGGCGGCGTGCCGATGGCACGGTTGTGGTCGGCGAACTGGACGGTGTGCGCAAATACGTGGATCCGAGCATGACTTCCGGGCGGGATATCCGCAACGTCGTGGATGACGAGCGTGACCGACAACGTTGTCTGGAGAGGCAAGGGGCGGACGTGCTTCGGTTTTACTACAGCGACCTCAACGATCTTGGCGCGCTGGCGTATAAGTTGCGTCGGTATCGGGTTCCCGAACGCGGTGGCGCCTGATTTCGCATGCCCAAATGCCCGCTCTGCTTATTGACATGCCGAAATACCCGAAATAGAGCCCGATTTCGGGTATTTCAGCATGCCAAGAAGCAGAACGCCTGTTTCGGCATGCCAATATGCGCGAAACAGGCGTCCGGGGGAGGGGCGGTTGCTGCTACTCCAGTCCGATGGACTTCAGGTGGTGCACCTTGAGGGAGGTGACCTTGAGCGAGCCGGATTCGGCGACCAGCTTGATCGCGCGCGGGCCTTCGGAGGCGTAGCTGAAGGAGCTCATCGCCTGCTCGCCGCCGTTGACATAGACCTCGACGCAGCCGCGGTCCACGAACACGCGCAGCGTCAGCTCGTCGGTGCGGCTCAGCGGCGCGGTGCGGTAGCCGCGGTCGCCTTGGGCCATGGCCTGGCGGTCGATGACCACGCGGCCGATCTGGTCGTCGTAGGCGACGTACGTGTACGCGCCGTCCTCGGTGGCGTGGATCTTCAGCCCGGCGCGCTCGGCGGTGGAGCCTGCCAGATCGATGGTCATCTCGATCTCGACGGCTTCGGCGTCGTCGCAGATGACCTTGTCGCCATCCATGTCCAGCGTGATCTCGCCGTGGTCGAAGGTGTCCTCGCGCAGGCCCTCGACCTCCTTGACCGGCGCGGTGACCAGATCGCCGTCGTCGCCGAGCGTGATCTCGCGCGGCAGCGTGAGGTTGCCGCACCAGCCGTCGGCCTGCATCGGGATCGGCTCGACGAACGGGCTCATCCAGCCGTACATGATCTGGCGGCCGTCCTCGCCGCCGGCGTTGAACGACTGCGGCGCGTAGAAGTTGTGGCCGCAGTCCCACAGGCGGAACTCGGTTTCCGGCTGGAACCGGCTGCCCGGCTCCCAGGTGCCGATCATGTAGCCGGCGTTGGAGACGTTGCGGTTCATGAAGCCGTTCTTCTTGGCTCCCATCGCGGAGAAGCCGATGACCCACTTCTCGTTGCCGTCCTTGTCGCGGATGGGGAAGAAGTCGGGGCATTCAAGCATGAACACGTCCGGGTCCGGGTGCTCGAACAGCACGGTCTTGAACGTCCACTCGACCATGTCGGGGGAGGTGTACAGCCACATCTGGCCGCGCTTGGCCGCCGAGGAGACGCCGAAGGTCATGTACCAGGTATCGCCGGTCTTCCACACCTTCGGGTCGCGGAAGTGATGGTCGACCTTGTCGGTCGGGCAGTCGATGATCATGCCGCGCTTGGTCTCGTGCGTCAGGTTGTCGTCGTCCGGCTCGGCGAGCATCTGCACTTGCCAGTCGCCGCCGGTGTTGTCGACGCCGTTGGCCCAGCGGTGGCCGGTGTAGTAGAACTTGAGCTTGCCGTCGTCGCCGATCACCGCGGAACCGGAGAACACGCCGTCCTTCTCCTGCTCGAGGCTCGGGGCGAAGGCGACCTTCTCGCGGCGCCAGGCGACCATGTCGGTCGAGGAGACGTGGCCCCAGTGCATCGGTCCCCACTGGGTGCCGTACGGATGCAGCTGGTAAAAGACGTGCCAGCGGCCCTTGTAGAAGCACAGGCCGTTCGGGTCGTTGATCCAGCCGCCGTTCGAGGCGATGTGGAACTTCGGGTACCAGCGGTCGTTGCGCGTCGAGGCGAGTTCGGCGACGCCGGCCTCGGCCTTGGCGAGCTCCTCGTCGTGGTCCTTGATCGGGGTGAGGGTAGGGGTGTAGTCGCTCATCGTTGAGTCCTTTCGTTGTCGGTGGTTTCGGTGGTTTCGGATTCTGATGTATGTCCGATG
>SKEZ01001711.1_pt1 | contig 11334 bp, 9 predicted proteins | sample 4843881 | NCBI WGS metagenome assembly SKEZ01 (sample SAMN11008796, study PRJNA524170) | human gut metagenome | isolation source: fecal sample from pouch patient p1, p46 | place: Israel: Tel-Aviv | reverse complement strand
TTATAAATTCTCACTGTATTTTTATCAACCACTAAAAATAATATAGTTAACAAATATATAAAAAGAACCAAGCCATATCGACTTGATTCCTTATGACTCTTAATATTTTTGTTGTTCTTTGATTCGCTTAGCAATATCGCGCTTGGCATCACGTTCCGCCATATCTTGACGCTTGTCATAAAGTTTCTTACCAGTTACTAGACCTACAGTAACCTTTACATAACCGTGACTAAAATGAAAGTTTAGCGGCACTAAAGAAAATCCTTTTTCCTTAACTTGAGCATGTAACTTATTGATTTCAGATTTATGCATCAACAACTTGCGTGTCCGCTCCGGTTCATGGTTAAAACGATTACCTTGTTCATACGGACTGATATGTACACCATACAATAAAATTTCCCCTTTATCTATACGACAAAAGCTGTCCTTAAGATTAAGCTTACCTTGACGAATAGACTTTATTTCAGTTCCTGTTAAAGCAATACCAGCTTCATAGGTTTCATGAATATGAAAATCATGACGCGCCTTACGATTGTCAGCAATAAGCGATGGGCTAGATTTCTTTGCCATATTCTCCTCTATCGTTTACGTTTACTTTTAGATTTTTTAGATTGACTACGTTTTGTAGCTTTATTTGACTTCTTGCGACTTGATTTACCTTTTTTAGATTTTTTACTGAAAGCATCATATCTAGTACGTCCAGCTTTTGAATCATCTCGTTTAGAAGTTTTTCTACCGTTTTTTCGGGATGACTTTCGCCCCTTTAGATTTCCAAAACCGTCACGACTAGTAGCATAGTCAGAGCCACTACTCAATTGTTCTTGGATAGCCATCAGATTATCTACTTCACCAAGAACAAAATCGATTTGTTTCTTTTCTACATCGGCTTTTACAAGTGTAACAGTAACCTTTTCACCTAAGTGATAGGTTTTACCTGTCCGCTTACCAACAAGAACAAAATGTTCTTCGTCAAAGAAATAATAATCGTCGTTCATCATGCTAATATGCACGAGACCGTCGATACCATTCTCTAACTCTACGAACATGCCAAAGGAGGTTATGCTCGCAATAGTGCCTTCAAAAACTTCGCCTACAAATGGAACCATGTATTGAGTCTTCTTTAGATCAGTAGTTTCTCGTTCTGCCTCGGTTGCCACTTGTTCTTGTATGGAAGAATGTTCCACAGCACCAGCTAAGAAAGCTTCATCTACATCTCGTTTAGAGTATCCACCCTTCCAGTGCATATCCGCTTTTAAAAGTCGATGTACCATCAAATCCGGATAACGTCTAATGGGAGATGTAAAATGCGTATAGCAAGTGGATGCTAACCCAAAATGGCCGACGTTTTCAATGCTATATTTCGCTTGCTGCATAGAACGTAAGGTCATAATTTGAGCCACTTGCTCGATATCTTGTCCCTTCACTACATCAAGGATTTTTTGGAAATCTCGTGGTGTTACACCATCAGCACTAAGGACAAGAGTTTGACCTAAATAATGTAATACCTTTTGGAATAAATCCAATTTTTCTTCACTAGGATGTTCATGAATACGATATACCGATGTACGTTGAGTATCCTTTAAATGCGTAGCTACCGTCTCATTAGCAATGAGCATACATTCTTCGATAAGCCGCTCTGCCATAGTTCGATCGCGTTTTACGATACGCAACGGTGTACCATCGAGATCAAGTAATACCTTATATTCCGGAAAATCAAAGTCTAATGCCCCTCTACGACGACGCATACGATTTAAAATCTTAGAAATTTCTGCTAAGTCACGAAGCATAGGAATAAAATCTACTAAATCGTCAGGAACAATATTTTCCTCTAACGCTTTATAAACTTCTTTATAGCTGCAACGACGTCCTACATGGATAATAGACGGACGAATACGATAATTAACAACTGTACCTGAATCATCAATTTCCATCATACACGTCATAGCATAGCGATCTTCATGGGCATTTAAACTACAAATACCATTCGATAATACCTCTGGTAACATTGGTACTACGCGGTCCACTAAGTAAACTGAAGTCCCCCGCTTGTATGCTTCATTATCAATAGGCTGGCCTGAAGTAACATAATGACTAACATCCGCAATGTGTACGCCTAGCTCATAATTACCATTTGGTAATTTACGACCACTTACAGCATCGTCAAGATCTTTTGCATCTTCTCCATCGATAGTTACCATTTGTAAGTCTCTAAGATCCCACCGCTTCGGATCTCCATGAACAATAGTATCTATCTTCTCACTTGTCTCAATTACCTCTTTAGGGAATGCAAAAGGAATCTTATGATTAGCCATAATACAGTTAATGTCTAGGCCTACATCCCCCTTATAACCTAAAATTTCTGTTATAATTCCTTCAGGTTTTTTATTGCCTTCAGGCCATTTTGTAATTTTTACTAGTACCTTAGCTCCACTCCGAGCATCTAAAGTATCTTTTAAATCTACAAAAATATCTGTTCCAATACGTTCATCATCTGGTACAACAAAGCCGAAGTGTTGTTGTCTGTCGTAAGTACCAACTATGGTTTCATTAGCACGCTCAATAACATCAACGATGATGCCTTCACGTTTATGCTTTGTATAATCTGATGGTACAATACGAACACGTACCTTATCATTATGCATAGCAGTTCCTTTATTTTGTTCTGCTACATAAATATCTTCATCATCCAGCATAATAACAAATCCATAAGATTTACGATATCCTTTGTAGATACCTTCATATTCTTCATGCTGTTGATCTTCATATCGGTATACATCTGGTCGAGATGAAGTTAATACGCCTTCACGGGCGAGCATTTTCGCAGATCGAATAAACATTTCAAGATCTTTGCCACCTCGAATACGATTATCCATTGCTGCATCCTCAATATGGTATGCATGTGGTTGTATAGATTTATAAAAGTCCAATACCTTCTTCTTCAAGTCTGCACCCCCTTATTAGGATGAAAAAAGAAAAAGCCTGCAAAGCAGGCTTTCATCATTAGAATTGATTAATCATTGCCCCTAACACTAAGCTCAACACAGCAAAGATAATCCCCAATATAATCGTACATTTAGATAAGAAAGCATCTAAACCGCGTTGCTTACCACCAAAAGAAGAGTCTGCCGCACCAGAAACAGCACCGCCCATGCCTGCATTTTTGCTATTTTGTGCAACAACTACTACAATTAATAAAATAGATACGATTACTTCTACAATCATTAAGAAATTTGTCACGACTGTCATCCTTCCTGTGATGCTCGATGCGAGCCCAATACACGATGTTCTAAATACTTCTCTAATTTACGTTTTACCCTTTGTAGCGCATTATCAATAGATTTAACACTACGATCTGTGACCTCAGCCATTTCTTGATAGGAACGTCCATCAAGGTATCCTTCCAAGACTTCCCATTCGAGATCACTTAAAATATGACCAATATTGTGCTCAATATCATCTAGTTCCTCTTGACTGATAATGAGGTCTTCAGGATTTGTAATCTTTGTTGAAGATAGCATTTCAATCAATGTACGCTCAGAGTCCTCTGTATACACCGGTTTATTTAAGGATATATAGGAGTTCAAAGGCGCATGTTTTTGTCTTGTAGCCGATTTAATAGCTGTAATAATTTGTCTAGTTATACAAAGTTCTGCAAAAGCTCTAAAAGACGCTAATTTATCATGTTTAAAATCTCGCGTCGCCTTATAGAGTCCAATCATCCCTTCTTGGATGATATCCTCTCGGTCGGCACCTACCAAAAAATAGGAGCGAGCCTTAGCTCTTACAAAGTTCTTATATTTATTAACAATATAATCGATTGCAAACTCATTTTGCTCTTCCTGAGCTATGACCACAACTTGCTCATCGGTCATTTCCTTGAAATTGTAATCGGACTTGCGTGTATGAATCATTTTCATAAGCTCCTCCTTACAATTGAGCGAGAAAAACCAATATATTTATTATACTGGAACGGTATATGATTTTCAACTATCAATGACCTCGACGCAATTTCTCAAGCTTTTCAGCAACTTCAGGAGATAATAAACCTCCCACTTCATTACGACGCACTGAAAATTGATCACGTCTATGTTCATGAGCATATTGAAGTCGTTCTTCTTCCTTAGCTATACGAATCATATTTTGCAACTCACGAGCAGGAATACGCAACCCGCCAGAGCCTAGAATTTGATTTTGCTCTGCTCCATCGGAGGTCACAACATATACATTAGTATATTTACCTTTACGTAAAAATACCTCTCGTTCAATAAAGGAATCCGCCGTTTCTCCATCCTCAGTATACACTTCGATAAATCCACTTGTAATGGATTCAATGGAGCCTCCAGATTTTGTATACTTACCATCAAATACAAGGATTACTTCGTAACCCTTAAATTTACCATAGTTCAACAATCTATCTCGAAGCTCCATCCTCGCATGTTCTAAGGACTCATGAGCCAATTTCTTCAAATGAGTCCAAGCAAAAATAACATTATAGCCGTCTACAATTAAGATATCTTTTAGCATGATTATTTCGCCTGGCGTTGACGTACCGCCTCATACATAAGAACTGCAGCTGCAACAGATGCATTCAAAGAATTCAAATTTCCATACATAGGAATTGTTACAAGGAAATCACAAGCTTCTTTTACAACGCGACTAATCCCCTTACCTTCATTACCAATGACGATAACGGTTGGAATTGTCATGTCAGCCTCGTACAAAGTGCGGTCACCTTCCATGTGGGCTCCCATCACCCAAAACCCTTGTTTTTGAAGTTGTTTTATGGTTTGTGCTACATTGCCAACTTGTACAAGTGGAATTTGTTCAATAGCACCAGCAGAGGTCTTCGCAACAGTAGCATTAATGGGCGCATTATGTCGTTTAGGAATAAGTACAGCCGTCGCTCCCACACATTCAGATGTACGAATGATGGCTCCCATATTATGTGGATCTTCAACACCATCCGTTAAGATCAACAAAGGAACCTCATGAGTCGTTTCTTGTAATACCTCACCCAACTCCTTAAATTGAACGGCCGATACAAGAGCTATAACACCTTGATGAGGTACTTCCAAATCGTACTTATTCATTTGTTTTATAGGTGTTGGTCTAACTTCAATTCCTTGAGATTTAGCAAGACCTACAATATCAGCTAACCCTGTTTTTACCTTATCTTCACTGACCAGAATACGTTGAATAGAACGGCCACTTTTAAGGGCTTCTTTAACCGCATTGCGACCTACAATATAATTATCCATACTACATACCTCGTAGAGTTATAGAAAAGGCTTGCCCCAAGATATGCTGTAAGCGGTCTTCTTGGCGCGTTTCATAAAGAAATCCTAGTACTGCTTCAAAGGCCGTACTACTGCGATATTCTTGAACAGTACTACTTTTAGGCACGTTTACATTACTATTTCTAGCACGGCGTGCAATAGCTTGTTCCTCTTCTGTGAAAGCATCTTCTATTTCTAGCAATACTTTTGCCTGTGATTTAGCACAAATAAATTCAGTAACAATTGTATGCAATACCTGTACCTTTGTGATATTCATTTGCACTACTCGTTCGCGTACATACATGGAGTATACTGCATCGCCGATATAAGCTAGCATAACTGCATCAGCACTTAGGCACTCTTCTATAGTCCGATTACGCAAACGAAGCGGCTCTTCTTCAAGAGCCGTCAGTTTTTTTATCGCTTCATTCTTTAAGAATTGAAATTGTTTAAACTTCACGTTTTTTCCACCGTGCACCTTGAGGGGAGTCCTCAATAGTAATACCAATCTCAGCTAATCGATCGCGGATACAATCAGCTAATGCCCATTGTTTCTGTTCGCGACAAGCTTGACGTACAGAAAGAATAACTTGCATTAATTCTTCGTATTCAGCAGCATTGGCGCCCGTGTTGCCTTCCCAAGCTTTTTCGAGAACACCAATAACATCTGTCATAAATTTGAATATTCGTTTCACTTCAGCAATTGCCTCTTGGCAAACAACGCCTTCTCTACTTGTTACAGCTTGATAGTAGATATTAATTTCTTTTGCAAGACCGAACATACTAGATGTTGCTAAAGCCGTGTTGAAGTCATCACTCATAGCATCCTCAAATTCTTCTTCGTATGCTTTCGCTTTTTCTAATAAGCGCTGAGCTTCATCACATGAGCCTGGCTCACATTTTTCAAGGTAAAGAAGGTTTTCAATAGCTGTGCTTAACCGTTCCAAAGATTTATTAGCTTCTTCTAGACGCTCATCAGAGAAATCTAATGGGCTACGGTAATGCGTGCTCAATAAGAAATAACGCAATGCATCAGGACTATATTGTTCTAAAATATCTTTTACCAAGAAGAAATTATTCAAGGACTTAGACATTTTTTCAGAGTTAATAGTGATAAAACCATTGTGCAACCAGTAGCGCACTGCTGGATGTTGACCAGAGCAACCTTCTGATTGAGCAATTTCATTTTCATGATGAGGGAAAATCAAATCGCTACCACCACCGTGGAAGTCAAATTCTGTGCCTAAATATTTTTGGCTCATAGCAGAACATTCAATGTGCCAGCCTGGACGACCATTCCCCCATGGGCTTTCCCAATAAGGTTCACCAGGTTTTGCTGCTTTCCACAAAGCAAAGTCCATAGGATTCTTCTTACGACCATCTACTTCAATACGTGCGCCTGCCTCCATATCGTCTAATGTACGACCAGATAACTCACCGTAATGTTCAAATTTCTCCACACTATAATATACATCGCCATCGAGTTCATAGGCGTAGCCCTTGTCAATCAATGTTTTAATCATAGCAATGATATCATCAATATGCGTAGATACACGTGGATACATATCAGCCCGTTGTACACCTAATGCATCCATTACTTCAAAATAACTATCAATATAACGATTTGCAATGGTATCCCAAGAGACGCCTTCACCATTAGAAGTGTTGATGATTTTATCATCCACATCAGTAAAGTTTTGTACATAGGTTACTTTATAGCCTACATGTTTCATATAGCGACGAATTACATCCCAAGTCACGAAAGGACGAGCATTGCCAATATGAGGATGATTGTATGGTGTGACACCACATACGTACATTTTTGCCTCACCTGGTGTTACAGGATTAAAAACCTCTTTTTGGCGCGTCATAGTATTATAAACAGTAATTTCTCTCATCGTTACCGATGCCTCCATTTTTGTAAAATAAAAAAGACCTCTCATCTCATACAGAGACGATGGTCCGCGGTTCCACTCTGTTAGGCACCAGCAGTGGTACCCACTCATCGCATAACGGCGCGTCACCGGACAAACCTACCTATAATCGGAGTGTCAGCTCGTGAATGCATTTCGTCTACCTATCCATGAACCCTCCCACCATCGGTTCTCGCTAAAAAGTTAGTTGTAGAGTACTTCTTTCAGTCTCAGCTATTAAAATAATCTATATTTATATATAAAAATATTTTACCAATAAAGCTATAGAATGTCAATATTTACAAGAAAAATCCCCATCTTTCATAAGCAGCTATTCACATATCATACATAGGTATTTTAAATAGCTTAATTTGAAAGATGAGGATATATAATCAGAATATTAAATTACTATTATCATTCATAACAATAGCTTTTATAGCACACAAGTAATAATAATGTCATTACATCAAATCAATTAATATTAAGCATTTTCCAATTTTTCTTGATCATCATGTTTACGGCAAATACCTGCAAAGATAGATCCTGTAAAGTTATGAATGATGGAGAATACTGCACCTGCTACCGCAGCTTGTGGTGTAAAGTGTTTTAGTGCTAAAGATACGGATAATGCAGAATTTTGCATAGCCACTTCGATTTGCATAGCACGACGAGAAGACACATCAATACTGAGGGCTTTACATACCAAGTATGTCACAACATAACCACTCAAATTTTGTACTAAACACGCTACAAAAATAATGAAACCGGTTTCGGCAATTTGCTTTTGGTTAACTGCAGTTACAGCTGCCAAGATAAGCAATACCGCGATAGCTGCAATGGTTGGACATACAGATTTTACAGGTTCAATTTTTGCGCCAATAAAGTAATTCAATACAATCCCTAAAATAATTGGTACTAACACAATTTTTACAATGGATATAAACATTGGCATAAATTGAATTTCAATAGAAGATGTTGCACCAGCATATAATACGACAAATAAAGGCGTTAAAATAGGTGCCAATAATGTGGATACAGTTGTTGCTGATACGGATAAGGGAACATTACCATTTGCAAGGAAGGTCATTACATTAGAAGCAGTACCACCAGGACATGCACCCAACAAGATAAAACCAATCCCAACTTCTGGAGGAAAATTAAATGCTAAGGCTACTAAGAAACCTGCCAATGGCATCCATAAGAATTGGATTACGGATACGAGAATAACCTTCATTGGTTGCTTAAATACATCAATAAAGACTTGAGCCGTCAATGTTAACCCCATCGCAAACATAACAAACTGTAGCATGTAAGCAATATATGGAGTCATCCAAGAAAATACTGCAGGTAGCATATATGCTAAAACAGCCATCAATAGTACTATCCAGGATAGATAACTATTGAATAAGTGATTAATAGAACGAATAACACTCATAAAAACACTCGCTTTCATAATAAATCAAAATTTAATACGCCGATTATTATAGCATTTCTATAGAATATTAACAACACATACAAAAGGAGTTCACATAACACTTGTTACGTGAACTCCTTTGATTAATTGATCAAATTTATTTTGTTAATGCACCTACATTATCTAAACGATGTAAGCACTTTTCTTTACCAAGTAATGTAACAATATTATTCAAATCTGGACCATGCATTTGACCTGTTAAAGCTACACGGATTGGCATAAATACGAATTTACCTTTTAAAGAGGTTTCTTTCATTACGGCCTTGATTGTTGCTTTTACAACTTCAGGTGTAATTTCATCAAGTTCAGCCAATGCATTCCGGAAAGCGCCGAGAACTGTTGGAACTGTTTCTTCATTCAATACAGCACGCAACTCCTCTTCATGCCCCTCTTCAAGGAATACTGTTTCGCCCATAAACAAGCCTACATGATCTTTGATTTGAGCACCATAGCTAATATGATCACGGAATGTAGAGCATAATAATGTCAACCAATCAATATCAGCTTGATTCAAGCTATCTGGAGCTAAACCAACCTCTTTCAAATGCGGCAAACAAAGGTGGAATAATTCTTCATCGCTCAAATTCTTCATGTAGTGGAAATTTATATGGTTCAATTTATCAATATCAAACACAGCAGGATTTTTCGCTACCCGATCCATAGAGAAAGCCTGAATTAATTCATCTTGTGTGAAGAATTCTTCTTCACCTTCAGGAGCCCAACCAAGAAGTGCCAAGAAGTTTACAAGTGCTTCTGGCAAGTAGCCTAATTGTTTGTATTGTTCAACAGAGGTAGCACCATGACGTTTAGACATTTTCTTGTAGTCTTTACCAAGAATCAAAGAAATATGACCAAACTTAGGGACCTCCCAACCTAAAGCTTCATAAATAGCCATTTGACGAGGTGTATTGGATAAATGTTCCTCTGCACGAATAACGTGAGTGATACCCATCATATGATCATCCATTACTACGGCAAAGTTATATACAGGAATACCATCGGATTTAACGATAACGAAGTCACCTACACCATTGGACTCAAAGGATACATGCCCACGTACCATATCATCAAAAGCGTATGTTTTATTCAACGGTACACGCAAACGAATTGTAGGTTTACGACCTTCAGCAATGTATTTAGCCTTTGTCTCTTCATCTAAGTGTTCACAATGACCGTTGTATTTTGGTGTTTCCCCACGATCCATTTGATCTTGACGCACCGCATCTAACTCTTCAGGTGTGCAATAACACTCATAAGCTTTACCTTCATCCAATAAGCGTTGTGTTACTTCTTTATATAAATCAAGACGTTCTGTTTGACGGTAAGGACCATTATTACCACCTACATCAATGCCTTCATCCCAGTTCATGCCAAGCCATTGTAAGGAAGCTTTAATATTCTCTTCACTTTCACGTGTAGAACGAGCTAAATCTGTATCTTCAATGCGCAATACAAATGTGCCTTTTTCCTTACGTGCTAATAACCAGTTAAATAAAGCAGAACGAGCACCACCAATATGGAATGGACCCGTAGGGCTTGGAGCAAAACGAACTTTCATGGAACTCATGATTAAATCTCTCCTTCATATACAGAAACGACAGCTTGTGCAGCAATGCCTTCACGGCGCCCAATAGCCCCTAGCATTTCATTTGTTGTCGCTTTAATACTAATGCGATCTAATGGTATCTCTAATATAGACTGTAAATTAGCCTTCATCATATCGATGTGAGGTTTTAATTTAGGTGTCTCAGAAATAACCATAATATCAATATTATAGGCTTGTAACCCACGTTCTTTCAATAAGAAATTTACTTTTTCTAGTAAAAGCATGCTAGAAATCCCTTTATACTGGTCATCTTCAGGTGGAAAATAGTATCCAATATCCCGTAAACCAGCGGCGCCTAGCATGGCATCCATCAAGGCATGAATGAGAACATCCGCATCGGAGTGTCCATCAGGGCCAAGGCCAGATTCGATATGAACACCACCTAAGATACAAGGACGACCTGCTTTTAATTGATGAATATCATAACCAAATCCAACGCGCATACGCTTATCCTCAATTCCTAAATATCGTTTTGCTACTGCAATATCATTAGGAGTGGTCACCTTAATATTACAATAGTCTCCACTTACTATATGTACAGGCTGCCCTAAATGCTCAACGAGGGACACATCATCAGTGCCTAAATATTTTTCATCATAAGCCTTTTGATGGGCCTCTTTAAATAGATCTTTTTGAAAGCCTTGTGGCGTTTGAATTTGGTATAATTCACTGCGTTTTAATGTTTCTATTACAGTATGCTCTGTATCAACTCGTTTAATCGTATCCGTAGCAGGGACACCTACAGTAGCAGCTCCATATTCTATTGCGGCCCTAACAACAGAATCAAACAGTTTCGTTGATGCTAATGGACGCGCTCCATCATGAACTAGCACAATATTACTATCTTCTGATACAGCTTTGAGCCCATAAGCCACAGAATCTTGACGTTCTCTTCCACCAAGCACTATCTTTACAGGAATATGCAAATCCAACCCTTGAATATGGTTAGACATATATTCTTGTTCGCCTTCAGCTACAACAAGAATAATTTCTTTTAAACCTTCAATCTTTTCTACATTCTGTATGGTACGTTGAATAATAGAATATCCCCCTAAAGGAATAAAT
>SKEZ01001707.1_pt1 | contig 11364 bp, 9 predicted proteins | sample 4843881 | NCBI WGS metagenome assembly SKEZ01 (sample SAMN11008796, study PRJNA524170) | human gut metagenome | isolation source: fecal sample from pouch patient p1, p46 | place: Israel: Tel-Aviv | reverse complement strand
CACTACGGTGGATGAGGCCTTTTTGTGACTTAAGGAGGATCGGGGTCAACAACGTAGCAATAAAAAAACGAAAGTGGGAATAACTAATGAAAAAATGGGAAAAACAAACGATGAAGATTGCAGCACTTGGTGCGATGGCGTTGACACTGGCAGGGTGTGCCACTGCCAAATCAAGTTCAAGTCAAGGAAATAATCCTGGCAAGACTATTAAAATTGGGGTCAATATGGAATTGTCTGGATCTGCGGCCGGTTATGGAGAACAGCAAAAGCAAGGCATTCAGTTAGCCGTCAAGAAAATCAATAAGAGCGGTGGAATCGAGGTTGGGGGGACCAAGAAGAAAATTCAGTTGGTGATCCGGGACAATAAGACATCGAACACGACTGCTGCTTCCGTGGCTGCCCAGCTCGTGAATAACGATAAGGTCGTGGCCGTAGTTGGTCCCGCGACAACTAGCGCCGGGACTGCGGCGATCCCTAATATGACTAAGGCGGCAGTACCATCAGTCAGTCCATCAGCGACCGATCCGGATTATACGTTGCAAAAGAGTGGCAAAGTTCAAAAGTACATATTCCGAGCTTGCTATCAGAATAATTTTCAAGGAGCCACGGCAGCAACCTTTGTGACTAAGAACTTGAAGGCGAAACGCGTCGCCATTTTGACTGATAACTCCAGTGATTACGGCACGGGCCTAACAAAGGCGTTTAAGAAGCAGTATCGGGGCACGGTCGTTAGCAGCCAAACGTTCCAAGAGGGCGATAAGGACTTTAATGCCATCCTAACTGCGTTGAAACATAAAAAGATCGATGCCATCTATGCGCCTGGTTACTATTCAGAAATCGGTCTAATCGTTAAGCAAGCGCGGCAAGCGGGAATCAAGGCTCCAATCGTTGGTAGTGACGGGATGGCGGATGCTAAATTAGCCCAAATTGCTGGCAAGTCTAATGCTACCAATGTTTATTACACGACGCCATTTTCTACTAAGGCTTCGGCAACGAACAAAGTTGCTTCGAAATTTATGAGTGCTTACAAGGCAAAGTATGGTAGTGCCGCACCAACTTTTTCAGCACTCGCTTATGATTCGGTTTATATGATCAAAGCAGCCATCGAAAAGGAAGGCTCGGCTAATTCTGTTAAAATCGCCGATGGTTTGGCCAAACTTAAGAACTTCAAGGGTGTCACTGGGACGACGACTATCGATAAGCAACATAATCCTGAAAAGACGATTTCAATTGAACAATTGACGAATGGCGTGGTCAGCAAGGTTTATAACGTCAAATAGTCAGACTAGTGAAAGCGTGGGGGAACACATATGCAGACATTTGGACAACAATTGATCAACGGACTATCGCTAGGAAGTATCTACGCGTTATTGGCGCTAGGCTACACGATGGTTTATGGCATTATCAAATTAATTAATTTTGCACATGGCGATATTTATATGTTGGGGGCCTTTTGGGGCTATTACAGTTTGAAGTCACTACACTTTAACTTTGTTGCGGCGCTCCTGTCCGCAATGGTGATCTGCGCAGTTAGTGGTGTGATTATTGAATATTTCGCGTACCGCCCATTACGCCATTCACCGCGAATTACCGCGCTAATCACGGCAATCGGTGTTTCATTCTTGCTTGAGAATGGAATGTCATACTTTGTTGGTGCGAGTGCCCGTTCATTTCCCCAAGCAATCAAAGTGGTGACTTATCACTGGGGCGGATTGCGGGTATCGAATGTGCAGCTACTGATCTTAGGAACGGCGTGCCTATTAATGATTCTATTGGAATTAATTATCAAACGTACCAAAATGGGTAAAGCAATGCGGGCCGTTTCTGTTGATCCCGAAGCTGCACAGTTGGTGGGCATCAATCTTAACCATACGATTTCGTTCACGTTCGCATTAGGGTCTGCAATGGCCGGCGCTGCCGGAGTCTTGATTGGCCTATACTATAATTCGATTGATCCGTTGATGGGCATGACGCCCGGTATCAAGGCCTTTGTCGCAGCCGTGATTGGTGGGATTGGTTCTGTGCCTGGGGCTTCATTGGGGGGCTTTATTATCGGCATCCTGGAGACTGGTGTTCAGGCGATTGGCCTATCCGCATACAAGGACGCGGTGGTTTACTTTGTCTTAATTGTTATTTTGCTCGTGTTGCCGGCTGGAATATTCGGTAAACGAACCAAGGAAAAAGTCTGAGGGAGGCGCCAAATTAATGAAAGCAAATTTGAAAACTAACATGGCGTGGCTCGGTGTGATGGTTATCGGCTTTGTTGTGATTGACGGTTTAGAGCTGATGGGCGTCATTAACTCGTTTATTGAAAATATGCTGGTGACGATTGGTATCAACGTTATATTGGCGGTGGGACTCAATCTGATTATTGGGTTTGCAGGCCAGTTCTCGCTTGGTCACGCCGGCTTTATGGCAATTGGCGCCTACGCGACTGGTATTATGACCCAAACAATGGCGACGCCCGCGGGATTTTATCTGTCGATGATCGTCGGCATGGTGATTGCCATGGTAGCGGCGGTCATTGTTGGCATCCCAACATTACGATTGCGCGGTGATTACTTAGCCATTGCGACGATGGGGGCGGCCGAAATCATTCGGATTCTAATCAATAATCTGAAAATTACGAACGGTGCAGCGGGGTTATTCAATATCCCGGCACTTGCTTCGTGGGCAACGGTGTACGTCTTAATGTGTCTGACAACGATTATCACGGTCAACTTTATTCACAGTCGCGGTGGTCGGGCCGTGATGGCTGTGCGGGATGATGAACTGGCGGCTGGTGCCATGGGAATCAATACGACGCGCTGGAAGTTGGCCGCTTTCGTCTTTGGCGCGGCGACTGCGGCGATTGGTGGGTCGTTGCACGCGGCCTACATTCAGACGATTGCGCCGGGTGATTTTAATATCATGGCTTCCATTGCGATTCTGATTATTGTCGTACTCGGTGGGGTCGGCAGTATTACCGGGACTTTCGTAGCCGCAATCGTATTAGGAGCGCTCGACACGATCTTACAAAACTTCGGTACGATCCGAATGATTATTTATTCATTGGCACTGATTTTGATTATGATTTTTAAGCCAGCCGGACTGTTAGGAACGTGGGAGTTCTCATTCACGCGTCTATTCAGACGGCGATCAACTAAGGAGGCAGTTAACCATGAGTAGCCGGTTATTAGACGCACAAGGGTTGGTCAAAAACTTTGGCGGCCTGACCGCCGTTGCTGACGTTTCACTCCATTTTGATCAAGACGAGCTGATTGGTTTGATTGGCCCGAATGGTGCTGGTAAAACCACGTTATTCAACTTGTTGACTGGTGAAACGCCGGTTAGTTCGGGTAGCATTAGTTTCTACACAGATCAGGGCGTGGTGTCGTTAAATGGCAAGCAGCCCGCTGCGATTGCTCGGGTTGGTATTTCACGGACATTTCAGAATATCCGGTTGTTCAAGGAGATGAGTGTACTCGATAACGTGCGCATTGCAATGACCAATCATTATCATGAACGGTTTTTGACTAGCATCCTGCGCTTACCTAAGTATTACCAGACTGAGCGGGCAATGACCCAGGCGGCGCAAGCCTTATTAGCGATGTTTGATTTGACCGCCGTCGCTGATCAGCCCGCAAAGAGTTTACCATATGGTATTCAGCGGCGATTAGAGATTGTGCGGGCCCTGGCGACGAAGCCCAAGTTACTCTTCCTTGATGAACCCGCAGCGGGTATGAATCCCGAAGAAACGGCGGATTTGACGCGCTTGATTCGCCGAATTCAACAAGAATTTCATATTACCGTTGTGCTAATTGAACACGACATGTCACTAGTTATGAACGTAGTCGAGCGGCTCTACGTGTTGGAGCACGGGGCGTTACTGGCAACTGGGACGCCAAAAGCCATTCAACATGATCCGGCCGTTATCAAGGCCTATCTAGGAGGGGTGTAAATGCTTAAAGTACGTGATTTAGTCGTTAATTACGGCGCGATTCAGGCAGTCAAAGGTGTTAGTTTTGACGTGCAACAGGGGGAAATCGTTACGTTGATTGGTGCTAACGGCGCCGGGAAATCTACGTTGTTGCACACGATATCTGGCTTGATGCGTCCGGTCAGTGGTTCTATTCACTATTTGGATCAACCCATCCAAAAGACGGCCGCTCCTAAAATTGTGCGGGCGGGTATCTCGCAAGTTCCTGAAGGACGCCATATTTTTCCCGGCCTGTCTGTTCAAGAAAATCTACAAATGGGTGCTTTTTTACGGCAGGATCGGGGTCAATTGGCTCAGACTTATCAGCAAGTTTACGACTACTTTCCAATTTTGAAGAAACGTCGGCATCAAGATGCCGCGACGCTCTCAGGTGGTGAACAACAAATGTTGGCGATGGGCCGCGCACTGATGGCGCAGCCCAAGCTGATGTTGCTTGACGAACCTTCAATGGGATTAGCGCCCATCTTTATTAATGAGATCTTTGAGATCATCAAGGCAATCAATCAGGCTGGAACGACGGTTTTACTAATTGAACAAAATGCCAATCAAGCCCTGAAAATCGCTGACCGCGGCTATGTCTTAGCTAGTGGACAAGTCAAGCTTAGTGGTCGGGGTTCCGAATTATTAGCTAATTCAGAAGTTCAGAAAGCTTATCTAGGGGGTTAAGTATGAGTGTTGCAGATTATATGACACCACGCCTGGTCGTTGTTAGTCCTAAAACGACGATCAGTGTGGCGGTCGAATTAATGAAGAAAAATGCGATTCATCGGTTACCCGTCATGGCAGGTAATCGAATGGTCGGCTTGATCACGCATGGTATCATTCAGCGTGCGATGCCATCACAGGCCACGAGTTTGTCGGTGTATGAATTAAATTACTTACTTACTAAGACGACGGTGGATCAAATCATGGAAACGGCGGTTCAAACTGTCGCAGCAACCGCTCAGTTAGAAACAGCGATTGCAACGATGCGGAAAAATAAGATCGGCGTACTACCAGTCATGACGGGCGACCAAGTTGTGGGCATCATTACTAATAATGATATCTTGGATGCGTTCTTAAATATTGCTGGTTACGGCCAGCCGGGAATCGTAACTCGGGTGGTGGTCCATCATGACCATGTCGGCGTAATTTTTGCCATCGGAAAGGTCTTAACAGAACACGATTTAAGTATTCAGACGTTAATGGTCGTAAATCACCAGGCTGAAAAAGTGATTGAGCTCCACGTGAATAGTGAACAGGCCGCCGATGTTAACCAAGTCTTGACAGCAGCAGGTTTTGAAGTACAACCGGTCAGTGATTAGCTCTGGCGGCTATTGTCTATTATTGGAGATTAGGTGGCTAAAGACATCGCGTTGTACAAAGTTATAGGGCGTGGTGAAAGTGTGTGGGCACAAAAAAGATTCAGGATGATTCAATCCTGAGTCTTTTTTTCGACGTATTGTTACTTAAGACTGCGGTCGACTGAATGTTTTATAGACAGGACATTCGCTAGCTGATGGAAAATTACGGCAACTAACTAGTACTTGTGAGGAGTAGTGATAACTGATTGAGTTCGTTATTACCATGCGGTTTTGAGCGGTACACACAAATTTAAGACCGGATAATAAAATTGATAGCAAACCGAGACTGATCAAGAAGAACGAGACTGACCTGAACGTGACAATAAAAAAAATTATTATTAATTGGATTAAATCCCTATCTGTTGTTTTATTAATGTTGTACAAGTATTAGAAAAACAGCGGATAGAACGTTTTTTAATGCAAAAATGATGAAACAAAAAATTAATGCCGCATACAAAATACGGCCGGAACAGTTGACCTGGTTGATTTTCACGAGTTAACAAAGAAGCAACTCAAAGATTAAGGGGTTGTAATTGTTGGGAAGTGTGGTAAATTATTAGTGCAGTTAATGAATTAGGCAAACTAAAGGGGATGCACGATATGAAAAAAGTAGTAGGCAGTTTACTCATGACCAGTACCATTTTATTGGGGGCCTTAACGCCAATCGTTGGTCACGCGGCCGATGGTGAAAATCGGAGTGGGACGACGAATGCAACGGCAACGTTTACGGCAAATACCACTAATCCAGTTGATCCGGTCGATCCGACTGACCCAACGAAACCACTTGACCCTAAGCCTGGTGATGGCGATAACGGTGCCAATTCCGGTGCTGGTTTGTCACTGATCTATGCGCCCGGTAAACTTGATTTCGGTTCACATGAAATTGACGTGATCAATAACCAAAGCTATAAAGCATTAACAGGTAGCGATGGTAGCACGGTCACCATGGGGTCAACGAGTAAAGTTGGTTTACAAGTCTCTGATCAACGCGGGACGAATGCGGGTTGGACATTGAGTGTTGCCGCTGCGGATGGCACGGATGGTAACTTAAGTACGCTTAAGGGGGCCACGGTCTCCTTACCTGCAGGGACGGTCATTTCTTCCGGATCGGAAGCTAGCAACGGCAGTACCGGTGGTAATGGTGCGGTCGGACAAGCTGTTGAACTTGACTTAGGTAGTCAAGCTTCGACTAGTGCCGGGGCGTCCTTTACGGGGACAACTTCTGGGAATGTTATGACAGCAGCGGATAAGAGTGGGGCGGGGATTACGTCGGACTTGCTTGATCCGGCTGCAGTCAAGTTGAACGTCGTGGCTAACACGGCGGCCGCTACGACTTACAAGGGCGTCCTAAATTGGACATTAACATCATCAGCAGATAATTAAATTAATGAACTTGGAGATGACCACGTAATAGTGGGCGTCTCTTTTACATAATAATCGACGGGGGGACGCAATAATGAAGAAAATGATGCGGTGGTTAGGGGCCATCTTAGTGATGATCAGCGGCTTGGCCGCGGTGGTTCCAGCACAGGCAGCCAATACGGACACCAGTAATAATATTGGTTTTAGTGTCGCGGCCCAAACGCCGAGAAACCAAATTGATAAACAGGCAACGTTTTTTGACCTCAAAATGACGGCAGGGCAGACCCAAACGTTGCAGACGCGAATCTATAATACGACTAACCGGGATATCCGCGTTGCGATGGGGATTCATACGGCATATACCAACAGTGGTGGCGCCATTGAATACGTGACCCCGGCGAAAAAGTATGATGCCTCACTGCAGTATCGGGTCGACCAATTGACTAAAATCAAGGGGCCAACGACGGTGACAGTTCCAGCCAACGGTTCTAAGCTGGTCAGTGCCCAAACGACCATGCCGACTAAGGATTTTAACGGTGCCCTGTTAGGTGGTTGGTATTTTAAACGCGTCGATCAAAAGGTCACTGGTGAAGTGAAGGGTGCTACGAATATTAGCAGTGAATATTCTTATGTGGTGGGCATCAAGTACAGCTTAGGGACTGCGCCCACGCCCGTCTTGAAACTAAGCGATGTCGCTGCTGGAATGGTTAATTATCACCGGAGTATCGTGGTGACGTTACGCAATACTGCAGCAGTGATGATACCACGGGTTACCATGAAGACGACGGTCACAGCCAAAGATAGTGGCAAAACCGTCGTAAAGGCGACCAAACAAGGCGTGATGTTGGCGCCTAATACGACGTTTAATTACCCATTGTTACTCAACAAACAGAAGCTTCAAGCGGGGACGTATCATTTACACTTGGTTGCGCACAATAGCGCTCATAAGTGGACTTTTGACCGCGATTTCAAGATTAGTGCTGCCGCGGCTAAGACGTATAACCAGGATACGGTTGATGATAACGGCATCAGTATCTGGTGGTTGATTGGTCTGGGCGCACTGGGCATGTTGATTGTAGTCTTACTGATTTTGTGGTTAGTGCTTTTCTTGAAGAAGCGGCGGCAATCCCAAGACTAACAGCAATCGGCTCGGTGTTTAGTTTGGGGCCGCTAAGCGTCATGAACAATTAGTAGCTGGGCAAAAAAGGGGGACTGACAAATGATGCGATGGCTGTTGATACGGGGCTTACTGGGCTTATTAATCGGCCTAGGACCATCCATCGGGGGAGCTGCTCAGACGGTGGGCACTTCGTCGACACAAATACAGTTCTATACGTCACGTTCAGCGGACAAACAAACGCCTACGACGGTGCAACAAATTCCGCAGGGCGACGTTGTGTACGCAACGAAGGCTGTCAAAGCCGCGCCCAATCGCTTTGTCGGTCAGTGGCAACAGGTACTAGCAACGGGCCGTTTGCCCCAAACCGGGGTCCAAGCGAATCACTATTATCAGTGGCTCGGGTTCCTGACCTTAATGGCACTCTTATTAGGGTGGCAGGTGCTTAAGTTAATGCGTGAAAGGGGAGCGAACACGTGAAACGACTGCGGCATATTAAGCTAGGCATGCTGTTACTGAGCTGCTTAGCGTTTATCAGCATGCTAGCGATTACGAGTCAGGCAGCGGCGCCCGTGACGTCTGCGACAACGACAATCGCTAATTCGAGTAATAAGTACTACACTTACTTTAATAGCGGTGATGTCGTTGGGTTCAATATCTCGGGTGGAATTGGGATATATCCAAGCTTAACCAAAGTGACGGCCAACTATGCGGATCAGGGACGTATATCGACTAAGACTACCACAATAACGTTGACCTTTAGTGGTTCGTTGTTTGCGAATAGTTCGGAGATTAAAACGCTATATTACGATGTCTTTTATAAGCAAGCAACCGAAGAATTTGGAACTTCACTAGTGACCAAGACTCCGACAAATATGGCGACTGGTTCTAGTACGGTATCGATGAATACTAGCAAGACTTTGACAGTCGATATGAGTAAGTTAAAGGATAATTTGCCAGTATATATTGGGTTTCGATTAACTACAGTAAAGGGTGAGACATCCACGTACCGCTTGGCAGTGTTTAATCGGATTAGCCTTAATACGACGCTGAATACGCCAACAACGACGGATACCACTCTGACAGGAACTGGGATTGCCGGTAATACCGTCAGCACGACAATTAATGGTAAGTCGTACACGGCGACAATCGGTAGTGATGGTAAATATGAAATTAAGTTAAATGATGGCCTCAGTGGGGTCACTTCAGTCACAGTAACGCAGACGGGAGAAGCCGATTATGGCGAATCTGAATCGGTGACTAAGGACGTGACGATACCACCGCTGACAATCAAAAGTAGCAGCACAGCGGTGAATTTGTCCGTGAGTGATCTAGCGGCGTTAACGTCTGATAGCGATGCTGTTAATTGGTTAGTTAAGCAGGCTGGCGTGGTTGCGACGAATCCTAGTAATGCTAATGATACGATGACTTATCATGCGAGTGAGAGCGGTCTGGTCGCGTTATTCAAGGGGCTCGCTGATAATCAGAGTACTGCGGTTCACATTTATGCAACGAGCGCTAGCGGCTTAACGTCTGATAAAATTGCGCTACAAGTGACTAAGTTAGCAGGGACGCTGTCGTTTGGTCAATTAACGACCAATATGAGCTTCGGCGATTTAAAGGTGCCGTTGACACCACAAGTCTATCAACCGACTAATCCACTAGCCATCAGTGTGACTGATACCCGGGCGACCGGGGCTAAGTGGTATTTGTACGTTAGTGCCACGCCGCTGACATCGACAACGGTCAGTGGACGGACGTTGAAGGGCGATTTGGTTTACCGTGATGGTAGTGCACAGACCGTCTTAACGAATCAAGCGACGTTGGTCCAACAGGGACAAAAAGTCGCGGGGACGACCGATACGGTAGTCACTGATGATTGGTCGACAACGAAGGGAATCGGATTATCAGCGCAACCAGGTATTTACGCTGATACTTATCAAGGTACCTTGAGTTGGACTCTGAGTGATACGCCAGATAAATAAGTTAGCGTGTATCAGTTGGGTGACGGGGACTTTGACCAGTTACACTTGAATTTTTTACTGGTTCGCAGTTGACAAGTTAGGTGTCGTCATGGTTTACTATTAGCTATAAATTGAAACGGAGGATGACTAATATGTCATTAGCAACTAACCTTCAATTAAATAATCAATTTGCCTTTAGCTTTTTCTTTAGATAGCGTTTGTATTCGTTTGATGGATACAAGCGCACGCAACGCGTTTGTATCTATCGAGAGCTAAAGTTATTCAACATGACTTAAACGCCAGGTAGATGCAGGGACAATCTATCTGGAAAAATATCGGGCCCGATAAAACACCAGTTAGATTCTTCCCAGAATCTAACTGGTGTTTTTTGTTTTCAGTCCGGTTCATCAAGACGTTGATGAACGTTGGGCGAACCAGACAATTTTTAAGGAGCGTTTCAAGATGAAAAAAACAACTTTAGGGGTATTAATTTTAGGTGCTGGGTTACTATTAGCTGGTTGTGGCAAACAAGCAACGAGTGGTCAGCAAAGCGTGTCGGTGGGCATCTTACAGGTGGTTCAACATGGTTCACTAGACCAAGCGCGCAAGGGGTTCAAAGCCGGATTACAAAAAGAATTAAAAGCGCATAACAGTAAAGTAACGGTCAAGTATCACTATCTAAATGCACAGGGTGATCAGAGTAATTTGAATACAATGAGCCAACAACTCGTCCAACAGAAAAATGATTTGTTAGTTGGCATCGCAACGCCAGCTGCTCAGGCATTAGCCAAGAAAACGACGACGGTGCCGACCTTGGTTACGGCCGTAACTGATTTGAAAGCGGCGGGATTGGTGAAAAGTGATACGAAGCCCCAAACTAATGTGAGCGGCACGAGCGATTTAATGCCCGTCGGCAAACAATTACAGTTATTGAAGAATATGAGTACAGGTAATAAACCGTTGGGGATTATGTATAACTCGTCAGAAGAAAATTCAGTGCTACAAGTCAAGTTGGCGAAGGCTTACGCGAAAAAGCACGGTATCAACTTAAAGGTCGTTAGCGCAACGAGTACTAATGACGTTGCCAGTGTTTTGGCCGGTTTGACGGGTAAGATATCTGGCCTTTACTTACCAACCGATAATTTGATGGCGAGTGCGATGAAGACGATTGGTCAGAAGACCAAGGCTGCAAAGCTACCAGTGGTAACGGGTTCGATTGAAATGGCTGAAGATGGCGGGACTGCGACGTATGGTCTTAACTATTACGAATTAGGTGAACAGACTGGAAAAATGGCTTACCAAGTCTTAATCAAGAAGCAGAAGCCGCAAACAATGGCGGTTCAAACAGCTGACAAGTTACACCTCTACGTCAATAAAGCGAATGCTAAGGCAATCGGCTTACAACCAAGTACAATCAAGCAACCATAAGAGGGGAGCGAGGTAATATGTTAATCACGAGTATTGGACAAGGTTTATTATGGGCGCCACTGGTTATCGGGGTGTTCCTCACTTTCAGAATTTTAAACATCCCTGATTTGACCACCGAGGGTAGTTTTCCATTAGGGGCTGCCGTGACGCTTAGGAGCATGTTGGCCGGAC
>SKEZ01000143.1_pt8 | contig 11374 bp, 7 predicted proteins | sample 4843881 | NCBI WGS metagenome assembly SKEZ01 (sample SAMN11008796, study PRJNA524170) | human gut metagenome | isolation source: fecal sample from pouch patient p1, p46 | place: Israel: Tel-Aviv | reverse complement strand
GAAAATTTTGATTGGCTTTTGCCATCTGGCAAAGCTCATTAAAACTTAACGTTTCTTCTAGCTCACGACGCAATGATTGAATCATCCAAAGTCCCATAATGTTTTTTAAATATCTAAAACGATGATTATAACCACCTTCGTTTGTAAAATTAGCTTGCATACTCTCCAATGAACAATCTGCAATATTTCGTTCCATTCCCATTAACGACCATGTTCCTGAGGAAATATAAATAAAATCTTCTCGAAGAGCTGGAACGCTTACTACTGCTGAAGCAGTATCGTGACTGGCTGTAGCAATAACTTTTGTATCAAAACCTACACTTTCTTGAACAATATCTGTTAAATTACCTATTATGGTGCCTGGTTCAATGATTTCTTTAAACATAGTTTGTGGATATCCTAGCTGTTCGATTAATTCACGATCCCAATTTCTAGTATTTGAACTCACTAATTGAGTAGTCGAGGCATTAGTATATTCACAAACCTGCCTACCTGTTAACAAGTAACTAAAGTAATCAGGAATCATCAGCATCGAAGAAACTTGGGTTAAAATTTCAGGCGTATACTTTTTTACAGCCATTAATTGATAAAGTGTATTAAATAACTGTTTTTGAATTCCTGTTCGCTCATACAGTTCTTCCGCCGAAACTATTTTATAGACTTCTTGATCAATATTGTCAGTACGGTGATCACGATAAGAAATAGCATTGCCAATTCGTTTACCATGCCTATCTAAAAAGATATAATCAACTGCCCAAGTATCAATTGCCATACTAAGTGGTATTTTATCTAATTCTTTGCATTTTTTCATTCCCGCAATGATTTCATGAAACAAATAATCAACATCCCAAGATAAATGCTCATCAATCACTCTAATATTATTTTCAAAACGATGTATTTCTTCCAAAACAAGTTTACCATTTTGATAACTTCCTAAAATATGTCTTCCGCTCGAAGCACCAATATCTACTGCCAAATAGTATTCCATCTTATACTTTCCTCCTCTATTACACCCATATTATAAATTTAACCTGTCCTCATTTTAAGGACGGTACTTGTCTAAAAAAGTGTCTTTATTTGCAAAATAAAATAGAAAGGCCAAATTACCTTTCTATAAAAATTACTGTTGTTAACATTAATGAATGTAATTTGAAATTAAATTAAGTTTTTATCTCTATTTACAATAACCTCATCGTCAACATTTTTCGTATAGAACTTGAGTGTTCCCGTGATTCCCATTGGTTCAAGTGCCAAAAACTGTGACATTGCATCATGCTGATTACGAGCTAATGTGTTGATAACAATTATTTCAAACGAGTTTTCACCAATTTCAAGATATTCACTTATATCAAATAAATATTCTGGAGCTATTTTGACTCCCGCTAACTTTCCATTAACGATTACTTCAACAATTTCATATGCTTCACTAATTTCTAATAAAACATCTTTAGTTATAAATGAATATCTAAAATGATACTTGACAGCACCCGAAAAACACGGATAACGATTCATTAAATTAGTGTTTAAATCAGCTTTAAAATTTACTCGATATTTAGTTTCGTTAAATGCTCTTAAAGAAATCTCAACATCATTTACATTTCCTAACTCACTTTTTTTCGCTGGTATCAAATCATTACTCTTACCACTTACTAAAATAAGCGATTGATATGGTGCTAAATGCAGATTAAAAATCTGTTGCTGCCCTTCAATTTTACTAGCAAATTTATAAGTTTGATTACTAAAGGCATCATATATCATTAATGATTGGTCTGTTTTAAGCATTATCTGACTATTAATATCAGAATAAATACTTTCATTATTAAACATATATATATCACCATCATCATGTTGATAATGATAAAAAACTAGTTTCTCTTCCATATGATCAATTAAAATTTCTGAGTAATCATTTAGTTCTCTAGGTAATTCTTGAAGTGACAGCACTAGTGCACCTTCAACTTCCTCATCTTCAGGAAAAGCATCAATAAAAATAACTTTACTTTTTAAGCGCTTGATTGTCTGTAATAAACAATCTGGTAATCTTTTAGCATACGGAACTACTAAGACTTCAAAATCATAGCCATTGATTTGATAAACATCTTCTTTAATCATCGCTTCCATCAAATAATCTTCACTAATAACATTGCAATCAATTTGATTTTGTTGTAAAACTTTTAATACTTTTTGAATTAACATATAGTCCCCAGACCATTCTGCAAAAGCATGATATAAAACTCCAACTTTACAGATTTGATGTCCATCACTCATTAAATTACATAATCGGTTAGCATAGTTAGCAAAATAATGAAAATATGGATATTGTGGATTATTTCCATGTGCATAAAAATGCGGTGGACAATCCCAATCAGGAAATTCCTTAGGGTCAAATGCATGTGGCACAATTAAATTAACTCCATGACTAATCATATGATCAGTTATCCACTTCATCATTTTCAATCCTTCAACCCAGCCATAAGCTCCAAATGCCTCGCACATCAAACGACCATTTTTATTTTTATCTAATTTTGCTGCAGAAGCACCTAATTTACACAGTGCATAATGATAAAATTCTCCATCACTGCCACCAGTCGAAAAAGCTGTGTGATGATAATCCATTCCAGGAACAATCTGTCCTCCGATAATATCGATCCCCGCCATTGTTTGACCAGCAATGCTCCGGAAATAGTGACCTGCCCCATAACCTAAACGGCTATGAGCATTATTATCTTCAATTACATGTCCAACATAGTCAATTTCTTTTTCTTTACACCAGTTTCCTATAACCTGACTAAAATTTTCACTATACAAATTAGAAATGATATTCATATAAGCATAGCGTACCATATTAGCTGTACTGCTCATCCCTTGAAATAATAAAACAAGGTTATTTAAATCAAAATCTATCTCCTTTAACTTCATTAAAACATTTTCATTCCATGGCAAAGGCATATTATAACGACCAATTGAAGCGTTAGGTCCTTTAGTATTACCAAAACGGGGTTCATCAGAAAAAAAACCAACGATAGTTTTACCAAACTCATGATAATAATGATCATAATGCTTTTGATATACTTCATCAATCAATACTTGAGTGGCCTCTTTTTTCATCGGATCTAAGTATTCTTCCGTAACCGCTTCATCTCCTACCATTGTTACATATAAAACAAAAATACTATAATTAACATTATTTTCTAATGATACAGTCAACACATTATCCTTAATCTGATTTGTTATATCAATCAAATCAGTTTCATTAAAACCATCTTTTACAGAAATATCATTTTTTGCTAAAACAACTCTAAAAATTTGATCCTGCTGGTGCCTTTTATTGTTCATAAAAGTACGCATATCAACAATCGGTTTCAAATTAAGCTGCGCAAACTTTTGATTCCCCGCTATATCATAACGACGATAATTTAAGTATCTTTTCCTCAATGCTTCTGGTACTTTACCATTGGCATAACCTGTTGGAAATCTAGCATCGTCTAAGATCCATATCTTCATATCATTCTCTTTAGCCTTTTCAATAATAAAATCTAAAGATTGCCACCAGCCTTTTTCTAAAAATGCTGGATGAGGTCTTGATTCAATACAAAAGTCATTAATTCCCTGCTCTTTCATTTTGGTAATATATTCGTCAATTTTATTATTAGATTCCCCATGTTGCCAAAAAAAAGGAAATAAATTATGATAGCTGGAACTATTTAAATTTTTTTCTACTACTCTCATAAATTCCTCCTTAATTAGCTATACATCTAATCATAACACTATCTAAATCAACATTACTTTCAAGATTATCTAAGCTGATTTGATAGTCACTAGAATTTGTAACTACCATCATTGTAATCATATTAAGTCCACTTTTTAACATATACGTCTGGTCAACTTTAATAATCGGCTCACCTTCAAATACTTTTTGCCCAATCTCTTTTATTTTAATAAAACCAGCACCATTTAGAGTAACCGTTTCTAGACCAATATGTACCAAGATTTCAACACCATGTGTGTCACGAATGCCAAATGCATGTAAAGTATCTGCAACTAGAATCAACTCACCTGTAACCGGTGCACAAATATCACTACCACTAAATTTAAATGCAACGCCTTCTCCCATTAATTTAGTTGCAAAAGTATCATCAGGAACTGATTCAATTGAGACACTTTTTCCAACCACCGGAGCTTTTATTTCAATTTGTTGTTTCTTTTTTTTAAATCTAAACATTTTTTCTCCTCATAGAACTAATCTTCTAGGAAACAGAAGATTAATTATTTATTTTTCAGGATCAGCAGCAAAATAAGTAATTATTGCTGATACTACCAATGCAATCAAAGCCGTAATAATAAAACCATAAAAACTAACATCAATTCCGTTAGGATTGATCATCGCTGGAATTCTAAATAAACCATCACCACCAAGTGAATACATTTTTCCACCTAAAGCTCCTAAGATTCCACCGGCAATTCCCCCACCAATCCATGCTGCTACAAAACATTTGATTTGTGGTAAAGCGATAGAGTAGATTGTTGGTTCTGTCACTCCACATAAACATGATGCCATATTTCCAAATCCTAATGAGCGTTTCTCAGGATCTTTCATCTTAATTGCATATCCTAAAGAAACGCCAGCTAAAGCCCAAACTGTCAATCCTAAGATTGCATTGATTGGATCATAGCCCATTGTAAATAAATTATTTAATAATACTGGAATAAAAGCACTGTGTAATCCTAATAAAACCATTAACTGCCAAAAAGCACCAAACAAAATTCCTCCTAATATTGGACTAAATCCAAATATCGATACTACCGCAGTTGATAACCAGCTAGAAACTGTATTCATGACTGGACCAATAGCTAGCCAGCTAAGCGGTACTGTGATCATTAAAACTATTACAGGCACAATCATTAATTGCAACATTGTCGGAATAATTTTTTTAGCAAAATATTCTATTTTTGCAGCAATAAACGAAGCTAAAATAATTGGTAATAAGGTTTGACTATAAGACATATTTGTAATTGTTAAGCCCATAAAATGATGTGCTGTATCCCCTGCTAAAGCATTTACTAAATCCGGATATAACAGTGCTGCACCAATTGTCGCTGTTACATAAGGATTACATTTAAATACCTTACCAGCCGAAAAACCAACAATGATTGGCATAAAATATAATAATGCATCCGCTGCCGCATATAAGGTCAAATAATTTCCATCAGTTTTTGTCATCCAGCCAAGGGTTACACAAATCGTCAATATTCCTTTGATAATCCCCCCTGCAACCATTGGCCCTATCATTGGCATAATACATCCACTGATTACTTTGAAAAAACGATTAAACAAATTGCCTTTTTCTTCAACTTTATCCTCAGTTGCTTTTTCATCACCCTTAAAGCCTAGTTCTTGATTAACAAATTTAATTACCTCATTAACATGGGTACCAATAATCACCTGATATTGACCTCCCTTATTCATAACTCCTTTTACATCCTTAATTAGCTTGACTTCTTCACTATTTGGTATACTATCATCTTTTAATACAAATCTTAAACGGGTCATACAATTAGTAACACCATTAATATTTTCTTTTCCCCCAACTGCTCTGATTACCTCTTTAGCTAACTGCGTGTAATCTACTTTTTTAGCCATAACTACATCTCCTCTTTAAAATATTTTTACTTGTCTTATTTTCGACATATTCATAATAGCAAGTTAAACGGTTACAAATAATATCTAATCTTGGCAATGATATTATCCTATTTTGCTTAGCGAAGATTGTGATTACGATAAATACTAGGTGTTATTTTAAATTTTTCCTTAAAAATTTTATAGAAGTACGTAATATTTTCATAGCCAACTTCCTGCATTATTTCAACAATTGGCAAACTGGTAGTCTTTAAAAGATTGGCCGCTGCTTTTAAACGTTCTTCTTGAATCAACTGTTTAAAAGTAGAGCCCGTATGTTCTTTGATCAACTTACAAATCTTATAATCTGGCTGATGAATCTGTTTAGCTAACACTGATAACGATCCTTCTTGGTAATTAAGTGTAATATATTTTAAAATAGAGATAACAACTAGTTTATTATAATTATTACTCTCGTATGTCTCAATCAAGTGTGGATTATTCATCAATTCTGTCAACAATAATCCCACTAATAATTTTAATGTAAAACTATGATTTAATTGTTGCTGGTATATATTAGTTATGATTGCCTCAATATGATTACGGACAATTTCATTATTACTAACCTTAAAAATTAAATATTCACCCTTATTATCATATGAATACAAAGCATCAAAAATAAAGCTAAAAACCTCGTTTTGTTCTTCTGCCATACCTGATAAAAATTCAAGAAACTCTGGTTTAATAATAAAATTAAAAATAATGTCATTTTCATTAGTGTATTTAATTGCATGTTCAATATTTTGATTTAGTAATAATAATTCTCCTTGTTTAATCACAATCTCTTGATTATCAATTATAGTAACCATTTCACCACCATAAACATACATAAACTCTAAATAATTATGACGATGCTTTGGATATTCACAAAAACGTGCATGTTTACGAACAGCAAACTGCTGATTAGCTTTTAATAATTTATCAGCATCAACTACATTTGACTGTTCACTTATAAAAATACTTTTATCAATTCCTACAAAACCATTTAAATTATTAATTTCTTCATCACTAAAACAAACTAATCGTTCCATAATATCTTCTCTGATCATTTCATCACCTCTATTAGTAAACGCTATCATATCTATACTTTATATTCTAACAATATAAAAATAAGATACTATAACGTCTATTTAGTAATTTACTGACGAAACTTTAGATTTAGTGATATAATAAAAAAGATAAGGAGGAAAACGATGGATAGTTTTAAATTAGATCATTTTTTAAGAACATATAGTCGAACAGAAATCAAACATAAAAATGGATTTGCAACTCAATATGCAACTAAAGGTAAATATCGTTTAATCAATAATATCTATCAATTTAATACCGATAATGTGCCAGACTCCGATACTATTATAGTCTATAAAAATCAACGCTTTGATGATGTTCCAACTCACGTCCACGATCATATTGAAATAAATTATATGTACTCTGGAAGCTGCAGCCAAATTATCGATGGGCATGAAGTTATTTTAAAAAAAGGACAAATGACTTTAATTGATACCAGAACGCCACATGCAATTGGCTATACTGATGAAAATGATATTTTGATTAATTTCATTATCAAAAAAGATTATCTAAATAATAGTTTCTTTTCTAAATTAACTGATAATAACTTAATTACATCATTTTTCATTAATGCAATTAATCAAGATAACACAGATTTAAATTACTTGATCTTTAATACAGAAAATAATCAACGATTGCAAATGTTTATTCTTGAATTTATCTATGAATACTTTTATCCAACCTTAAATTCAACCGAAATAAAAAAAAGTCTTTTTGTCTTAATTATCTTAGAAATGATCAATACTCTAGATACCTCTATCAACTTAGAATCCATTACTAAATCCAGTACAATCATCATTTTAGCATTACAATATTTAGAAAAAAATTTCCTTACTTGCAGCCTCGATTCAACAGCTAAGTATTTAAACATCAATCCTTGTTATCTAACAACATTATTGAAAAAGAATTTCAATTATTCTTACAAAGAATTAATTATTAAATTAAAAATGCAATACGCATCAAAACTGCTGCTCAATAGTAGTTATTCAATTGACCAAATAGCTCATGAGTGTGGTTATCAAAATCTAAGTTTCTTCTATAAAAAATTTAAAGAAACCTATTATTGTTTACCAAAAGAATATCGTAACAGAAACAAAAAAAGATAGAAAAATAGTGAGGTTAATTTCAAAATTTCTATCTTTTTAATTTTATTAACAAACTTTTGATTTCATCTAAAGATTTGTTCTTTAAAAAACATCTCTGATTACTTTTAATTTATACGCTGTCAATTAACTTAATGATAATCTGGTTATTTTTACTAATCCTTTTTATCTCTTGATATCTATTATTAATTTTAATTTGATAGTTTACTTTTTTTACCGGAACTACTAATTCCCAATTAATTTCATGACCACATCGATGCCAAGAAGAAGTAATCAGCCCTTGTTTAGTATCAAGTTGACAAGTAAAATCATTTACTTTTTTGGAAAAATAGGGATTAAATACTATATGATCGAATCCAACTGCCTGATCAGTAATCTTTATACCTGCCAATCCTTGATAATACCATTGTTGATAGCTTGCAAACATTGCATGATTCAATGATAAATGTTCACCAACAAATAATTCTGCTAAAACCTGATTACCACTTTTAAGCATTTGTTGATAACTTGGTGCCTCTTTACGCAATAACCAGTTTTCGATTACCTCATCATATCCGTATTTAGATAAAATTTCATAACTTAGAGCCATCGCAAAAATACCACTATTAAAGACATAATCATCCTTTTTTACTTTCTCTACAAATAAAGCACATAATTTTTTAGGATCATCCAGCCCTAATTCAATTGCAAAAGCATAACCACTTTGACTTCCTTCACCAAAACTACCATCAGAATTTTTAAACTTATTTATCGTAAGTATCTTGAGTTCTTGATATCGCTGTTGATAAAAAACAGTATCTTTTTTAATCGCTTGATAAATTAAAATATTATAGCGTAAAAATAATAGTACCGTGCAGTAACCTAATAGAAGTTTATCCGGTGTTGGTTTGCGAAATTGACCAGCAATTAAAATACTCCCATGATCCCCTAAACAACACTCAACTAGTTTATTCAAATTATAATCTAGCAAATAATCCAATTGTTTTTTTAAGTATGGGTATTCTTGCTTGAGTAAACTCAAATCGCCATAATACTGATAATGTTTATAGACAAGATATGGATAAACTAATTGCCATAAAATCGGTCCCTCTCCTTTTGCTGTACCATTAGATTGAATTCCCATATATGGAGCAGTTTCAGGAATTCCACCCATGGCAGTTTGTTCAAATCGAAAATCTTTAATAATCTTTTTATATAATTTATCTAACTCAAAAGTATATAGATTTGAAGTAGCAAGGGCTACCATATCCCCCCCATAGCCTAAACGCTCACGAGCACAATCCTCAAATGTTCCATGAACATTATTTAATTTAGTTCTTGTGGCAGCATCATATAATTGTTGTAACTCTTGATTATCAACTGTAATTTTGGCAATTTTTTTTAAATCCGTATGCACATACGTTGCATAGATCTGTTGCAACTGGGTCAATTCAATTCCAGTAATCCGAACAAAGCGAAAAGAATGATACGTAAACTTATTTGTAAACTGATTATACCCCTCCTTACAAATAAGACGATCTGTTTGAATCGCTATTGCCGGAGCCCCGGTCCCTCCGGCAATTACATGTTCACCAATTCGCTCCCCTACACTCCCAGCTAAACAAGTAGAATAGACTAAATGATTGTCTACCATGGCTTCACTATACTGCAATACTATTTCTTGGTTTTTATGGGCTGTACAAGCAAAATTAATAAAACCTGAAATCATTTTACCAAAATCAACGATTATCCCATCACTTTGATTAATGAATGATTGTGGTAATATATCACCACATCGCTTGATTTTAGGAATTTCGCTTAAAACTAAATTACGTTTACAATCATCTATTTGAACTTGGGCATAATAATTTGCTTCTAAATTATTATCGACCGTTTCGCCAAGATAAAGATTATTAAAAAGGCGTTTACCATTTCCTAAAATCCAGCTTGAATCACTAGTTAAAATCACTTTATCATCGTTAACTAAATCCAAGATAAATCGTGGCTGCCCCACTTCAGCTAAATTATTTCGTAAATTGTACTTACCAAATAATTTTAATGGTGCTGGATTATACATCCCGTTACCAAGTTCTACTTCAAGAATATTAGTACCAATCTTTAAAAATTGACTTACATCATAAACATCATAATAGACACACTTTTTAAAATTTGTCCAATCACAATTAAGCTCATCCTGACTAATTCGACGTCCATTTAAATACACGATTGCATATCCTAAAATACCTATATAGATATAACTGCTGTTGATTTCATTTACAACAAACTCTTTTTTCATCAGCGGATTTGGCTGCTTTAAATAATATTCGTTATCTTCTTGCCCATAATCAATCTCTGTTCCTTTGATCCAATAGCCGTGAAATTGATAATTTGACTTTTCCATATAAAGTTCTATCTGTACGAGAAAACTAAATAGTTTCTTGTACAGATCCTCCTTTATTTTCTAAAGCAGCTTCCTCTTTAATCAATTGATTATCAGCGATTCGCACAAACGGCAGCCAGATCAGTACCACTACAATCAGACAAACAATTTGTAAAATTGATCCTGCAATACTTCCCGTTGCTAAATATCCACTAATAACTAATGGTGTTGTCCATGGAACTTGAGCCAATCCTGTACAAACTGGCACTAAGCCAGTCGCAAAAGCAACATATGAAATTAAAATAGACACTACATTACTAATAATAAATGGAATAAAATAAATTACATTCATCATTAAAGGAATCCCAAATAACGTCGGTTCTCCCACATTAAATATATATGGTACACCAGCAATTTTTTTCATTTCTTTATAACGTTTACTTTTTGCAATTATCACAATAGCAATAATAGCCCCTACTATTCCAATTCCAGCAAAACTATCCCAAAAACTTTGGTTAATAATATTAACAGGTGTCCCTCCAGCCATTGAAACAGTTTTATTTGCATCTTGTAGTACTTGGAAAATTGGTGTCATTACACCATTAACAATCGAATCACCATGAATTCCAAAAAACCATAACAATTGTGAAAACATTTTAACAATAACGACTCCAATCAACGAACCACCAACTTTTTGTAATGGTACACCTAAAATAAAATTAAAAACAGCTAAGGCACTACCACCATCAAATGCATCAATAGTCAAACGTAATAACCAAAAAATAAAGATTACTACAAATGATGGTATAATTGATTCAAATGGTGCTGCTACTGCCGGTGGCACCGCTGCAGGCATTTTAATTTTAATTCCTTTATCATTAATAAATTTATAAACTTTAGCTGAAATGATTGAAATAACAATAGATAAAAAAATTGTTTGTGCCCCTAAATAAGTAACACTAATAAAATTACCAGTATCATTAGCACCAAATGGTACAAGTAACATAAATGCCACCACAGAAGTCATTGTTACTTGAATTCCATTAATTCCTAATTTATCTGCTAATGAACGAGAAATCGACAATAAAACTAATAAACCGCCAATTCCTAAACTTGCATCATTAACTAATGCTAACTTACCTTGCCATACTGCAGCCTCTAATCCCG
>SKEZ01001698.1_pt1 | contig 11403 bp, 24 predicted proteins | sample 4843881 | NCBI WGS metagenome assembly SKEZ01 (sample SAMN11008796, study PRJNA524170) | human gut metagenome | isolation source: fecal sample from pouch patient p1, p46 | place: Israel: Tel-Aviv | reverse complement strand
CGTCGCTGGTGTTCCTGTCGGTTCAGGTGGTACAAACACAATGCGTATCCGCACTGTAAAATAACCTAAATAATAAAAAGCCTATCATATCAAGCTTTACAGCCTGTGTGATAGGGCTTTTTTTATGCTGTGGGGCATTTTTGGGGCATGCTATAGACTTAATTCATCTATTACATCAACAACTTTATCCTTCATTCTATTTGTGACATGGGTATAAATCTTCATTGTAGTTTCGCTATCTTCGTGACCGACTCTATCCATAATTGCTTTTAGCGGTACACCTTTTTCGGCTAAATAACTGACAAGTGTGTGTCTAAAAATGTGTGAACTTATCGGTTTATTAATAGGATGTTCGAGACGTTGATTTGCAGCTTTAATGGATGCATTAAATGAATTCCTCTGAATTGGCACGCCACGGTTAGTTACGAAGATGTAACTACGGTCCATGGTTATCCAGTTAGGATTTAAGCTTTTATTTAAGTCACGAATCTTAATAGCTTCATCTAATATTTCTGATTCACGTTTTGATAACTTATTGCTACGATAGCCAGCAGGTGTTTTGGGTGGTTCTTTTTTTGCTTTCTTGTACCCTTGGACACTGTCTAAAGTACCAAAAATATCTACAAAATTATCGTCTTTATGGTAGTTAATATCTTCTAATGCAACGACTTCACCAATACGTGCACCATCTAAAAATAGAAATTCGGCAATCAGTGAATTCAAGTAAGTCCGTTTCGTGCGTCGTAATTCATCAATTAATGGAATAAGTTCTGTTTCAATTTCCAGATACTTGTTCTTGATTTTTTCGTAATCTTCAATAGTTAGCACCTTTTTAGGAAGTTTAGCTTGTCGTGCTGGGTTGGTTTTAATGTGGTTAAGAGACACGGCATAATCAAACGATTGATTCAATATTGATTTAACACGTTCAAGTCTTGGTCTTGATAATTCAAGACCGTTTATAAATTGTTGAACATAATAAGTATCTATTTTAGATATTTTGACATCAATACCAAAATTTTCTCTCACATACTGAACATTACTTTTTAGCGAGCTTATAGAAGTGCGCCTAAGTTCTTTTTGGTGGAATTTCCACCAGTTGTTTAAGACATCAGTGTATAAAACTTCGCTTGAATTTAGCTCTTGTAAGATTGCAGCAATTTTTTCATCAAGTATTTTTTGAGCTTGTTTTCTTATGCGAGGAGTATCTTTTTCCATCAATACAGACGCTTTCTTCCACTTGCCTGTATATGGATCTCTGTATCTTTCGACAAAATTAATTTTTCCACTTTTATGATTTTCTGACCACATTTGTTTTTACCTCATTTTTTTGTTAAAATGGGTATAGTAAAGAGGCCTACAGTATGCAGGTTTTTACTATACTTTTTCATTGTCTCTACACTCAAAGTTTGGCGACAGGGAGTGTAGGGATTTTTTATTAATTTGATTTTATGCTATAATAACTAAAAATAACATTTAAGGGGTGAGTAACATGGTAAAAGTTCGTAAAATACCAGTAGTAGTCGAAGCGGAGCAAGTAAATACTGTCCAATATATTGAAACGTTAGAAGGTATTATGAAAGCTTCAGCTGGTGATTGGATTATTACTGGTGTCAACGGGGAGCGTTACCCTGTTAAACCCGATATTTTTAAGAAAACATATGAAATATTGTAGAAGGTTAGGTTCAAGGTCTAACCTTTATTTTTTTTGCAATATCAGATGTTCTTTTTTTAAAAGCTTGCTCAATATATTTATTAGGAGAAACTATAAAATCTTCCCATTTTACTAGCACACAATAGCGATCGTCTTCACTCCAAACATGTTCGCCATTATCTAAAGGGAGATAATAATTATAACTAAATTCCCTTATTGTAGTATTTTCATTAATCACGACAATATTATGATTTTTAAAACACTGTGAACAAGCTTGTTGGCCTTTATAAATCTTATCATAAACCTCAGGTAATACTACACCTAAAATACCATTTCGAGTCCCTGCGGAAGTATTGGATAAAGATGCTTGCAATTCACGTTTTATATAGTTTTGATTTAGATAACTATTCTCTGCACTGTATTCCCCGATAAGGTGTATTGTAACTGTAGAATCTTGCAAATAGTCTTCACGTATTTTTCGCATGATGTAATCTTCATTTACTGATTGTATAGGTTCATTCAACGATTTATCGATCATATCTATATCAAGATAATTTTGAATGTATTTTTTGTAGTGCATGTCATCTGATTTAAACGAAATAAAACATTTATGACTTGTCATTCACCGCTTTCCTTTCTTTTAGATGTATCGGTCTGAAGATTAGCCCAGTTAATATTTTCACTGGATATAATTGTTTCACAGCGTTCAACAAGTAAAGCAAATTTATCCTCTTCATTTTTATATACACCTGTTTGTGTTTGATACATATATTTTTCATGCCTTAATGTTTCAGCAGTTGTACGGTACTGCGTCCAGTTTGTTTGGTGATTAGAAAGAGAAATTAAGGACTCGCACGCTAATATAGCACTAGAACACAAAACAGATATAATTTTGAAATTAGCTATATTAAATGCAGAAGTAATGGGTACAATAGCACCAGCTAGGATTTCAATTTTTTTATACCACTTATAGCATTTTTGATGTTTTTGGCTTTTAGTATCATACCAATTAATTTGGTCATCTAATCTTTCTGAAATATATTTAGTTTCATCCATGTGCTCTCCTAAAACCTTAATAATATTTTTATTCTTTCCTATTCTCCTCAACCCATTTTTCGATTTTTTCAATTTGTTCATCAGTTAATGGATTGTTATCGATATGTTCAAGTAGTTCTTGAACAAGTTCCCTAAAATGGTTAGTCATAAATCAATATCCCTTCTAACTATTTAGCTTAAAAAGAACATTTGTACATTGATAGCTTTAATCTTCTAAACTATAATCATTTACTGTAATTTGAATAGTTGAAAAAGTTTTATCTGTTGTAAATTCAAGATTTCGTTTCTCGTTAGCAGCCCAGTTATTTTCATAAATTGATTGAGTATCAACGGTAGTTCCTTGATCATCAATTAACTTGATATTTAGAGATAAATATTCAAAATTCAACTGAGTAGTATTTTCAGCAGTAGCAGTATAGATATAATATGAAGTAGATTTGTCTGAATTCGCTTCATCCAATGTAAATGAGAGAGAGTCAGCAAATGATTTTATTGTATCTTCATTTTTGTTCTTTGTTTGAACTTCTTTTCCAGATGCTAACAATTCGTCTAAAATACTTTGTTTTTTTTCAGACACTTCAATTTTTTTGATATCATTGATTGCAATTAATTTCGAAGTTCTAGAATCATAATGTTTTTCCCAATTATCATAAAATGAATCTGAACCATACGTTTTAGCAACTTTTAAACCATTTTTTAGTTCATTTATATAAGCTAAAGCAGCTTCTTTAAGTTTGCTATCTTTAAATTTAAGATCTTGATATTTTTCAATAACATCAAGCTCTGTCTGAGTAGCTGTTTCGTATCCTTCTTCAGTCATTACAACGTCAGCATTTGCTTTATCATCAGTATATGTCCATCTGGCATCTAATGCCTTTCCTAAATCAGTAACAAAATCATTATCATAATATTTTACTTCTTTTTTGGTTGATGTTGTTCCACAGCCAGCAACAATAATACTAACAAATAATAAAGATATTACTAAAAACATTCTTTTCATTTTTATTTCTCCTATAATTGATAAAAATTATTTACTTTTAAAGGTTCTACCGCAGTTATTACAGTGCCAGTTGTTTTTTCCGTTCTTACCGACAAGTCCAAGTAGGACGAGTGGCCAAGAAATTAAAAATCCAATACAACCAACACAACCATTGAAATTTTTTCTGTCCTGATTCATAAACTGAATATTAGTGCTTCTGCAATATGGACAGCGTTTAGCAAACAATCCCATCTTTTTTTCTCCATTCTCCAGCTTTTAACGTGGTTCAGTATTTGCACGTTGTTTTATTTATCGTTTAGCTTTTTGAGCTCGTCAATGATTTGTTGATTTTGATTGATTAAAATCCAATTTTGTTCAACAAGCGCAGATAAGTAAGAAAGTTTAGCTTGATCAACACCGTTGCTAAAAGACAAAGCTAGACCAGCTTTTAATAACCCATTGCCAGCCATTTCAGCTGCAATACGTTGGACTTGCTCGTAGCTGTCTTTAGATAATCCTTTGACACCACGCGCAGCAAGATAATCTTCGGTTTTTTCATTTTTGGTTTTTCCAAATAATGCCATTTTCTTTTTCTCCATTCTCAGCTTTTAGTGTGGTTCAGTATTTGCACAATTATTTATTCTTTTACCATAGAGGCGATAATGATTTTAGCAACGTTTTCTTTCTCTTTTTCGGTCATCGGTGGCTCGTTAGGGTCAGCTACTGAAAATTCAATAGCGTGCCACTTACCGTTAATTTTAATCCATTCTCTGCGTCTGTCGCAATGACAATCTAAGTCATGGCAGATAACTTCCATTGGTCTAATTTCTTCGTTCATTCTTAACACTCCCTATAGACGTCAACAACTTCGCCGATTGTACGAATATCATTTTCTTCGGAAAGTTGAATGTCATCACAATCTTTGTTAAGCGACTCTAAACGGTCGCTTTTTAGTTTTTTAACGTAGTTTTCGCCGTCAACTTTAAAGATACCGATTTTATTTAAATCAACTTGATTTTTCAATTTAATGAAAAGGAAGTCACCATTTTTAATTTTAGGCTCCATTGAATGACCAACGACAATTGCGATAGTATCATATTCGCTTTCGTCTGGGATTTCGTCTTCGTAGAAATCTACCATAGTGTCGTAATCGTCTTCTTGCCAGTAGCCAGTGCCGGCTGAAACCTTACCGGGAGTAGGTAAGCTCACACGCTTTCTAGTTTCGTATTCGGCACGTTTTTCGCAAATATCAACGACTCTACCGTCTTCCTCTGCCAAAAGCTTCTCGGAAACCTGTACAAGCTTATCCTTGCGATTGTCGTTTAACTTATTGTAGTTAGACAGTAAAATCGCTTGGCGAGGGTCAAAGTTGATTTTAGATGAAATTGTTTTCTTAGTAGCCTTAAAACGTGGGTCAATATCAGATTTTAGAACTCCGAAAAAATCAGCTATTTTTTCTACATTTCCTGGAATAGGAAGAGAAGTTCCTTTTACATATCCAGTAATAGTTGAAGGTGGGATTTTAGTCCCTCTTGCGATATCAACTTGTTTCTTGTTTTGTTCGTTCAATAATCTGTTTATATTACTAGAGATTATTTTCATATATTCGATATCTTGAGGTGTTAATTTTCCTCTTCCTCGTGCCATATTGTACCTCGTTTCAATTTTTCTAACTATATAATATCGTTTTAATTCGTATTTGTAAATAAAAAAAGCATAAAAAATACGAATTTTTTCGTAAAAACTATTGACATACGATTTAATTCGTATTATAATAAACTCGTAAGGTTGAGATAGACCTTAACAAAACAGGAGGTACAGCTAATGGTTAAACATGAAAAAAAGCCTAAACGCAGAGAATTTGAGTTCGAAATCAGTATTCTCTGGTTTAAGCTTAGATTCAAAAACATTATTGAATGGTAATTCAATAAAGGAAGCATAAATTTCCTCCCCCTCGGGGGGTGTGGTTATAGTTTAACATATTTAGTTGTACCTTCGCAAGAAAGGAAGCAGAAAGATGAAATGGAAGAAATTTCTTTTTGGTGATATTCATTATAAGAATGAATCAGCAGACGGAAACCAAGAAGTTGAATTCAAACTAAGAGCTGGATTAATTCCTAATTTGGTTTTGCTGGGTTTGATTATTGGATTGATTATCTGGTTGGTGGTGTGGTGAGATATTTTATTGAAATACTGCTTAGTTTATTGGCTACGTTAGCCTTAACATCAATTATCGTTTTATTGACATGGATTTGTATTAATGTTTTGAAACTTAGCTTTTTAATAACTACAGTTATTGGATTGATGCCTTTTGTGGTTTTATTAATTATTTTTTGGATTTCCGAATTTTTTTGAGAACTCTTTTTAACCGTAGTTTAGCTTCGTAAATCCATCTTTCCCAAGTTTTTTCTTCAAAGAAAGAAATGATCTTATCTTTAAATTCTCGAATTGGGTTTTGCTTCCAATGCATTACAACCTCACGAGTACGTCCTTTTCTTGTATCTGCAAAATGGTATGTATCTGGAATAGGATTGAATGGAACGACTAAAAAACGTTTAGGTGTCTCTATCTCCAAAAATAAATTTGGATTATTTATAGCAGAACAATTAAAAGCAAAATAATCAGTAACTTCAGAGTAAGGAGCTACTATAAATGGAACAGTTCTAGTATTGATTTCTTTATTGAAACGTTTAGTTGATATTCCATCAATCAGCTCCCCAAAATCTGTTGAGTACGAACGAAATTCTTTATCTGAAATCAACATACCTTGAACAGTTAGAGGTGTTGATGATTCATTTACAAAAGAAATTCTTACGACCATTTGTCCTGATTCGTTATTAAATGCCTTACTGTTTGAAATACCAATCCTGTATAATTCTCGGTAATGTTTAATAAGAAAGATGTACGATGACATGACGATTGATATTATAGATAAAATCAGTGATAATTCCACATTATTTCTCCAATCATTTTTATTTCCATTGTACCATTTTAGAAAAGGGGTGAGAATATGCAAAAAATGACGTTACGTGCTTTACGCACAAACTATAGTTTAACAGCTAAAGAAGTAGCTGAAGAAATCGGAATCCATCATCAAACTTTGCTTAAATATGAGCACGACAGCACAAGAATTCCGGTGAATCTATTACGAAAACTTTCCGATTTCTACGAAGTAGACCCTGATCTTATTTTTTTAGGGAAAAAATACGAATTAAATCGAAACAAACATTTATCAGCAGGTTAGAAAGGAGTAAACATGAAACCAAAACGTTATCCGTATAGCGGAAAGAAAAAGCAACCTCATGAAGAGATTGCTAAGTTAAAAATTGGTTCTAACATGGTTGAAATCACTGCGAAAAAGATTACTTTTTCTGGGGCACTAGAGTCCCATCAGATTTTTTAATCAAGAGCCATTCTGGATTAATCTCAATACTTGCAGTTCCGCTATCTAGCTCTGCAACAAACCAAAATCCGTTTGGATAAGTTGTTTTAATTTTGGAGTATCCAGGGCGAAAATCGATAATTTCCTTTTTGATTTCATTAAAATCTACCTCAAAGTTAGAGGTGTCGATATTAACATGAACTTGTTCAGACACGCCGTTGCCTCCTTTCTGTAAAACTTAACTCTCAGGAAATCGCTTGGTTTGGTAGTTAAAGTTTTTTACCTGATTGTCATATCTATATTATAGCAGAAAGTAGAATTAATCACAAGATGTAGTAAGTAAAATTAAAAACAGATACAACATATTGTGGTTTGGTGAAGATATGTGGAAAAAATTAAATCATATTTTGATTGAAAAAGGAATGACAAAAAAAGAACTTGCGGAAAAAGCAGGAATTAGTAAAAACACAATCCAAAACATTCGGAATAGTAAAATCTCATTTCGAAATATGGTCAAAATCGCTGACGCTTTAGATGTTAGCTTAGATGAATTTAGAAAGGATAATGCATGAACAATTTAATTAACGTAACTTTAAATGAAAACCAAGAGCCAGTTGTGTCAGGTCGCCAACTTCATCAAGTCTTAGGAGTTAAGAAACGTTTTAGCGCTTGGTTTGAACAATATTCAGATATATTTAGCAAGGGCTACGATTTTACAGGTGTACCCGGAGGTACACCCGTTAGAGGTGGAAATGGCAATATTCAATATTTAGATGATTATGCTCTCTCTGTTGATATGGCTAAGCATATTGCAATGATGACTAAAACTGACAAAGGTAAAGAGGTTCGTCAGTATTTCATTCAAGTTGAAAAGGACTTCAATAGTCCAGAGAAAATCATGGCACGAGCTCTTAAAATTGCTGACCGTAAAATCATTAAGCTTGAAGCAACAATCGAAGAGCAAAGACCTAAAGTTATTTTTGCTAACGCAGTCAGCGCAAGTCATACGTCTATTTTAGTCGGTGATTTCGCTAAGCTCATGCGTCAAAACGGCTTGAATTTTGGTCAGAATCGTATGTTTGCATGGTTGCGAGAAAATGGCTATCTAATCAGTCGCAAAGGCAACAGTTGGAACATGCCGACGCAAAAAGCAATGGATTTAGGTCTGTTTGAAATCAAAGAAACGACTATCAATCACTCAGACGGTCATATCAGCATTAATAAGACACCTAAAATTACAGGTAAAGGGCAATTGTATTTTGCTGATAAGCTACTGAATAACATTGCTTAATTAACCGTGCTTCTCAGGCTGGTTGATACGGCTCTAGTAGGTGATTACTCATAAATATCAATTTGACTATGTTTGATTTTCCTTTACCAATATAGATTTTTTAATCATTTACACGATAGTATCTCCTATTTATTCTTTAATCGGCTGAAAAGTGCCTACTAGGGCCATACCAGCCAGTCTGATAGCATAAAAAAACGACTGACGGCAATCAGTCGCATAACAAACAAAACTAAGGTAAATTATACCACATTAAAAAGGAGCGCGCTATGCCGAAAGCAAATATAACGTATAAAGCTGTTGGCAACGATGAAAAAGCCGAATGGGGTGATTATGACCATCTCATGCAACGCTGGGAGGGCTTAACTAAATCAGTTGCGAAACAATGGGCAGCTGAAATGCGTGAGCATCCAGAGTTTAGGAAATATGTCGACAATCCAACGCATAAAATTGTTTTCATCAATTATGAAGGTTTTGCACTTTTCGTAAAGTGGAAATCACGTAACAGATATTTATCAAAAAAAGAAACGTTAGCTGAAATGCTTAAGAACATGAAATTAGAAACAGGAGTTTAACATGACACATTTAATTATCGCAGTCGCAGTTTTAGCGTTCGCTGAAGTAACTACATTAACAGTGTTCGGTAAACGAGCACGTAAGAAAGAAGAACCAGTCAAATCTAATTATTCAGGTTGGGAAGCGAGTGCAATTGCATATAACCGTGCTCACGGTTTGCCAGACGATACGATTTAAGAGGTACTAAATGGAAAATGAATACTTTGACACAGACGAAATCATGCTAATCGGCTTTGACACAGATGGTTGGCACGGGTGCTGGGGCGCAAAAGAAGAAGAGGGTGATTAGGTGGCACAAAAAAGAATGTTTAGTAAAAAAATTACAGATTCAGATAAATTTCTTGATTTGCCTTTAAGTACGCAAGCTCTCTATTTTCACTTGAATATGCATGCTGATGACGACGGATTTGTAGATAGTACGAAAACTATCAAACGTATGATTGGGGCATCTGATGGTGATTTAAGGATTTTGATGGAACAAGCTTTTATTTTACCATTTGAGAGTGGTGTGATTGTGATTAAAGATTGGAGAGTTCACAATTATATACCAAAAGACAGATATCAGAAAACCATCTATACAACTGAATTTAATCGCTTAGTTCTTGAAGAAAATAAGTCGTATACAGAATGTATACAAAATGTATACAACATGGATACGCAGATTAGATTAGATAAGAATAGTATAGATAAGAATAGATTAGATGAGTGTAGTGAAAAACTGCCTCCAACTGCACCAGCACCTAAAAAATTAGATTTCGGGCAATTTGTAAAAGCGGAGGGCCTAAAAGTTAACGATAGACATATGACTCGTTTGTTAGAGTATATCGGTTTAGACGGTATGGATATGGAATTGGTTAAAGAAGCGGTTAGACGCACTACTGATAGCGGTATTGATAATCCTAATTACACTTTTAAGATTTTGGATAGTTGGAAAGCAAAAGGGATTACGACTATAGAACAAGCTAACGAAGAGAAAGAAAATTTCCAAAGTCAAAAACAGCGACGTAGCTATTCTAATCAGCAACCAACTAAAAGCAACGTACCTGAGTGGGTAGATGAAGAATACAAACACGAAGCGACAGTAGACGAACAAGCACAGCTAGATGCGCTAAAAGCGGCGATGATGGAGGATTAATTATGAATGTAAAAGAAACAATTTTAAACCAACACAAAACTTTGAAACGTATAGAAGAACTACAAGAGTTTATGCACGGAACATCAACGCTAGCACTTGGGCTACACGAGGATGGGATTATTGAACAGCCAGAACATAAATTGATATTCTTTGAAACAATGCACGTTTTCTCACATATTCTTGAAGATGCGTTGGATGGGAAAGATGTAGCAGATGCAGCAGGTAATACATTATTTCCAGATGAGGATAAAGACTAATGAAAATCGAACTACTACACGTCGTCAATGGTTATCGCAAGTTTCATCTTGGTTTTTATGACAGCGGTCAGGAAGCATTCGAAGCAATGAAGCGGCATATTGCTATCAATTCGGCAATTCATGAGCCTAGATTTCGTCAATCAAGAAACACTAATAGTATTCGAATTGACTATGGTGCTAAGACTTGCTATTACTTGCTAGAAGCTAGAAAGGTCAGCTAATGCAACATGGATTATTTGGCGATTTTGATTACGATAATTGGCTAAGTACGTATGAGGACCACGAAGAAGTATTTCATTATGATGAAGACGAGGCTTATGACCGCTGGAAAGATGATCAGCTAGAAGATTGGTAAAGAGGAGAAAAAATGACAACAACAGAATTAACACAGCGACAAATTACGTCAAGTGTGGCTAACCGAATTGAAGAAATGAAAGGCGAAGGCTTGCTAGTAGCGCCAAATTACAGTGTAAGTAATGCTCTAAGCTCGGCCTATTACGCTTTGACGAATTCAAATAGCGGCAATTTGCTAGGAAAATGTACGCAAGACAGCATTTACAACGCCTTGCTTGATATGGTTACACAAGGTTTAAGTCCAGCTAAAACTCAATGCTATTTCATTCCTTATGGGAACAAAGTCAAATTAACACGTTCGTATTTTGGAACGATGAAAGTCGTTAAACAGTTGCCTGAAGTCAAAGATATTTACGCTCAAGTGATTTATGAAGGTGATGACGTTGAAATTAAGAACGTCGAGGGTCACAAGGTGCTAGTCAAACACGATACTAATTGGCTGAACCAGGATAATCCAATCATCGGTGCTTACTGTATCATCGAAAAAAACGATGGTGAGAAAGTTTTGACAATCATGACCAAGAAAGAGATTGATAAAGCTTGGGCCCAATCGAAAAACAAGTCAGTTCAAAACAACTTCCCGCAAGAAATGGCAAAACGTACTGTAATCAATCGTGCTGCTAAACAGTTCTTTAACACAAGCGACGACAATGACTTGTTCATTGACGCGGTCAATCGAACGACAGCGAACGAATATGATGACGAACGAAATGTCAAAGACATAA
>SKEZ01000241.1_pt6 | contig 11457 bp, 8 predicted proteins | sample 4843881 | NCBI WGS metagenome assembly SKEZ01 (sample SAMN11008796, study PRJNA524170) | human gut metagenome | isolation source: fecal sample from pouch patient p1, p46 | place: Israel: Tel-Aviv | reverse complement strand
AAGCATCATCACCTGTAACACTTTTATGAACAATTGCCTGCTTATGATAAATTTCTTTAAATGTTTCTGGCATATTCAAATCATAATAATCACGGCATTTGCTAATCAAAGCACTGTGAATTAATTTATCATTTTGAAGACAATCTTTAACTAATCCTTGCATATCAATTGCATTAATACGATACAAAGTTCCTAACTGTTTGATTACGGCTTCATCATCGGGAGTAATACATGATCTTTTTATTTGATAATCAGCAAGCCCTTGATAGAACAATGTTAAATCATAATCACTTTCAATACTCCCACAATTAGTATTAAAGTAATCTTTTTCAACCAGGACATCATCACACCCATTTAGTAAATTAATATCGAATACATCAGTGAACTTAGCAGTTACATTATTAAATCCCTCAATACTAAACGCTGATGATTTAAAACATAATTTTGTTCGATATAGCTCCTCTTGCCCTAGACGTTGTAATAGGAGTGGTCCTAGAATAGCATGATTAAAAAATTTAGTTGGTGTTAGGGGTGTTTTTAAAGCATATAAGTATACTCTTTTATTATCACTATCTTTAATATATTTAGAAACTAATCCTATCGCTTCAAGTTTTAAACTCGCTTCATTAAGCTCGGTTAAACTTAAACCGGTTATTTTAGTTAAACGGTTATGAAGGCTAGGGGCTTTAGTCAATGATAACTGATCTAATTCAGCATAAAGACTTAAATATAATCCACAAGCATTATTACCAATCAAAGGTTGATATAGTAGTTGAATACTACGCATATGAATACTATCAAGAGGATAACTTGCATTAACCGTATATAAATCAGACATCATTAACTCGCTCATCTTATCTTCCTTTCAATAATGTTTCAATTTGTTGATATAATTCATCAAGACCCTGATTATTATCTAAAACAATATCCGCTCTCATTTTCTTTTCTTCAATACTCATTTGGTTACCAATGATCAACCTTGCATAATCTTCATCAATATTATCACGCTTCATCAATCTTTTTATTTCTTCGTCCTCTTTTAAATATACAACAATTACTGCATCACATAAATATTCCAAATTACTTTCAAATAATAGCGGTATATCTAAAAAAATTAAATCAAGATGCTGATTAAGCACAATTATTTCTTGCATTTTCTTGATTACATAAGGATGAATTATTGCTTCCAAATCCTTTTTTGCTTGTTTATCATTAAAAATAATCCGACCTAAAGCTTTACGATCAATTGGTCCAGCTGGTAAATCAAAGCGATTTTTTGTTTGTTTAATACACACCTCATCAATAGTTAGTGCATCGTAAGCTAATTTATCACTATCAACCACTAGATAGCCTCGCTGTTTTAGATAATTCGTCACCGTACTTTTACCAGTTGCAATACTGCCAGTTATTCCTAAAACCTTCACTTACATCATCTCCCGTACTGCCTCTAGTATCTTAGCACAATTGATGCTATGGTCAAGACTCATTATTGTACTTTCAACCTGACCATTTTCTATTAGATCATTAAAATGTACGATTTCACTATAAAAATCATCATGATCATATTCAATGTGATATTTGAATATTTCACCACTATTTAAAATAACTTCTAAATCAAGCGGCCGATGAATTGGTCGAATTATCATTTTACCAAGCGTTCCTGTCAATACTGCCTGGTTTTCTTTATTTCGATCCATCGCACATTCAACAATACCAGTTTGTTTCCCAAAATTTAAAATAGCTTTTACATATGTATCAACACCACAATCATGATATTTACAAGTAACATCGACAGTATCCAAAGGTACTTTAAAATAATCATCTAGATAAGCAATATTATAAATACCCAAATCTAATAAACAACCACCCTGCTTTATATCAAACAGATAAGAATTCTGATTATAATCAACTTTACCGCAAAAACTAGTTTCAAGACATTCAAGTTCACCAATAATTCCTTCACTAACCAAACTTTTTGCTTCTTGATAACCAGGTACAAAACGAGTTTTCATCGCTTCCATAAATAAAATATGATGCTTTTTAACTAAATCTTTTATTTCTTCCATTTCTGCAGTATTCATTGTAGCTGGCTTCTCAACTAAAACTTTCTTATTAGCAAGAATAGCTTTTTTGACCCATTCAAAATGATATAAATGCGGTAAGGCAATATAAACCGCTTCAATTTCAGGATCATCCAAAACAGCTTGAAAACTATCATAAGCTTTATTACATGGATGTTTTTCTTGAAAAGCTTTTGCCTTCTCTAGCGTTCGACAACTAACGGCTTCTAAATTAGCACGTGAATCTTGAGCCAGGGCTTCACAGAAACGATGAGCGATCCGACCAGCTCCAACTATTCCCCAATTAATCATTTTACCTTCTCCTTTTTTGACAATGCTTACAGTAATAAGTCCCACGACCTTTTATTGCTACTTTGGTAATCTCACCACCACAAATTGGACAAACTTTTTGTAAGTGGGCTTTTAATTTAACTTGAAATAAACCATCGATCCCATTCGCTGAAAATGAATGAATCGTCGTTCCTCCTTGAGCAATCGCTTCATTTAAAATTGCTGATGACACCTCAATAAGTTCCTGAACACTCTTTTTCGTTAATTTACATGCCGGTGTATTTGGATTTAAACCCATTGCAAAACATATTTCATTTGCGTAAATATTCCCAATCCCCGCAATAATACTTTGATCCAAAATAGCATGTTTAATTGGTAAATTACTTTTATGTAATTTTGGATAAATATCTTCCAACTTGGCATTAAAAGGCTCTGGACCCAATTTGCAAAGGGGGATTTCATTCATATAATTATCCAGACTAACTAATTTCATACGACCAAATTTACGAGTATCGTTATAGCGTAACTGCTTATTATCGTCAAGATTGAAAATGATATGATCATGTTTATTTAACGGCTCATCATGTTCAACATAATGATACTTTCCTTCCATACGAAGATGTGAGACAAATGCAATATCATCTAATTTAAAGATTAAAAATTTTCCAGCCCGATCAATATCATTAATAGTCTGATTTGTACAGGCTTCAATAAATTCCTCAACATCATCTTCAATAATATTAGGATATAATACATCGATTGAAATAATTTTTTTATTCAAAACAAAATTTTTTAACGTTCTACGAACAGTTTCAACTTCTGGTAGTTCTGGCATAATTATCTCCTATTTAAGTTCATACCAATTAACGGCATAACTTCCTTCTGCTTTTAATTCAACATCCATCTTAATTGCAGTCGTCATTCCTTTAGCAACAATTTCCATAACTTCTTGTAATTCTTCTTGATAAACATCAAAGATCAATTCATCGTGTACTTGTAAGATCATCTTAGATTTTAATTGGTGTTTCTTCAATAGCTCATCAACTTTGATCATTGCAACCTTAATAATATCAGCTGCCGATCCTTGTATTGGTGAATTCATTGCTAATCGTTTTCCAAACTCTTGACGCATATAATTTTTTTCATTAATTTCACGAATAAAACGTTTCCGATTCAGCATCGTTGTAACATAACCATTTTTCTTACAAAAATCAATATTACTATCCATATATAATTTTATCTCAGGATAGTTTTCAAAATAACGCTTGATAAATTCACGCGCTTCCCCTACGCTTACTCCAACTTGTTCTGCCAAACCAAAATCAGACATTCCATAAATAATTCCAAAGTTTACAGCCTTAGCATTACGTCGCATCGTACTATCAACTTGTTCTTCAGGTACTCTAAATATTTCACTAGCAGTATGGCGATGAATATCTTTATCTTCGTTAAAAGCTTTGATCAATGATTTAACACCCGCTAAATGAGCCAAGACTCTAAGTTCAATTTGTGAATAATCAAAAGATACTAAATAATCATATTCCGGAACAAAAGCTTTACGAATGAGTTTTCCTTCTGGTGTTTTAACAGGTATATTTTGCAGGTTAGGATCGGTTGATGATAACCTTCCTGTTTGCGTCAACGCCTGATTATAGATTGTATGAATCTTCCCATCTATAAAAACTTGATCTTGTAATCCTATAATATATGTAGAATATAATTTAGAAAGCGTTCGATACTTTAAGACTTTATCAATAATCGGATGTATATCTTTTAGTTTATTCAAAATATCTACTGATGTAGAATATCCTGTTTTCGTTTTCTTACCATTGGGCAAACCTAAATCCTCGAATAAAACTTCTCCCAACTGTTTAGGTGATGCGATATTAAACTCTCTATTAGCAAGCGTATGAATCTCTTTTTCTAAAATATTAATTTCACGACCGAATTGTTCCTCTAGTTGTTTTAAAACAACAGAATCAACTTTTGCCCCTTGAAACTCCATACGTGCTAAAATTTTTGCAACTGGCATTTCAACATCTTTATATAATTCAAATTGATTTTCATTATTCAATTTTTCAATTGCCTGATCCTTTAAAATATAAATAGCTTTTGCCTGTTTAATTAAATGCTCTGCTACTCTTGATGTTTCAGGAACCTTCTTCTTTGCACCCTTTCCATATACTTCTTCATCATAAAAAACATCGTAATACTCATAATACTCACAAACACTGCGAATCTCATCTTTTAAACTTGGATTCAATATATAAGAAGCTAATTGAAGATCAAAAACATAATTTTCTATTTCAAGGCCATGCCATTTTGCTGCATTAATACTCTTTTTAATATCATAACCATATTTTTCAATTTTCTTATCACTAATAAAATTTTTAAAATTAGTACAATTTAAGGCATCCTCAGTCCCAATGAAATAAGCTTCACTATCGTTATAAACTGCAAATCCAACGATCATTGACCGATGATAATTTGTATCATACACACCTACAACCAATGAACTATCACGCTTAATAATTGGTAATTGAGTTACGATTTTAACATCGACTGCTTTTTCAGCCTGAACCTCCTCATTATTCAAAGACATTCTTTTTAATAATGAATTCATGCTGTAACGTCGGTAGAATTCAGCTAACTCATTATAATCATGTCCTTGATAACGATATTCTTCTAAATCAATTTCCATCGGCACATCTTTAATAATTGTTGCAATTCGCTTTGATAACAATCCCTGATCAATATTATCACGAATTTTTTCACCCATCTTTCCTTTTAAATCATCAAGATGTTCGCTTAAATTCTCAACTGTATGATATTCCTTTAGTAATTTTAAAGCTGTTTTTTCTCCAACTCCGGGAATCCCTGGGATATTATCAGATTTATCACCCATCAATCCTTTTAAATCGCGCATTTGATCAGGAATCAAACCATATATTTCTTTAAATTTAGCAGGGGTGATTTTTTCTAATTCTCCTACCCCCTTCTTAGTAAGATAAACACTAATATTATCATCAACTAATTGGAGCATGTCTTTATCACTTGTAACAATACTTACTTTAAAACGTTGTTTGCTTGCTTTAACAGCAACAGTTCCAATAATATCATCGCCTTCATACCCTTCGATTTCCTGATAACGAATTCCATGAGCTGTTAAATATTCACGAATCATTGAAAACTGACAAGCTAATTCATCAGGAGTGGCGCTACGAGTTCCTTTATAAACTTCAAATAAATCATTTCTAAAAGTTTTTTTACCGTAATCAAAGGCAACAACTAAATACTCAGGATTACCCTTTAAAATACTTTCTAACATATTGGCAAATCCATACACTGCATTAGTAGGAACACCATCTTTATTTACCATTAAATTTCCCATTGCTGCCGTTGCATAATAAGCACGGTACAACAACGAGTTTCCATCAATCATTACTAATTCTTTCATTTCTACCTTCCTTAACGTACATTTTTTGCTTGATTTATTATTAGTGATAGTTTATCACGATAATTAACTCTACCTTCAATTAAACAAATCTCACCACGTACTAATATTTTCTTTAAAACTTGAAAACTTGAAGCAAAGACAACAGCATCTACTTCACCAGTTTCATCGTAACCATCAACAAAGCACATCTCTTGTCCTTTTTTATCAACAATCACTTTTACTCTCGATAATGCCATAATAACTCTAACCGGCTGATCAATATAATTGGATAATTCATTTAAATTAACTATTTGCTCCTTTAAGTTATTCTTGATCAAAGCAATCGGATGCATTGTCAAATATACTCCAAGGACCATCTTTTCTTCTTCCAATACTTTGATCCGATTATCACGAACGATCGTTAGGATCGGTGGTTCATCGATTCCAATTGAATTTTTCAATTCTGCATATTCCATAATCTTATGTAAATTTTGTTTAATTGTCGTGCGATTTAATTTAAACTCATCAAAAGCTCCTGCCATAATTAAACTATCAAGCATTTTACTATTTAATTTGCTTGATTCCATTCTAGAAACAAAATCAAATATATCTTTAAAAGTACCATTTTGACGCTCTGCTTCAATTGCTTTATATCCTGCATAACCAACATTTTTAATCGCTAATAAAGAATAACGAATATTGCCATCTTCAACTTTAAAGCGGTCAGTTGAATAATTGATTGATGGTGCCAATAGTTTAACACCATATTTTTTTCCCTCTTGGATACAACTAAGTTTACTTGCATCACTACTTTGTTCATTTGATAATAAAGCACTAAAAAATTCTAATGGAAAGTTCGCCTTTAAATATGCTAACCAATAGGCAATATATCCATAGACAACCGAATGTGATTTATTAAAACCATAGTTAGCAAACCTTTCAATCAATTCAAACACTTTAACTGCTTCGAGCTCACTAAACCCATTAGCAATTCCCCCTTGAATAAATTCACTCTTCATCGCTTTCATTAAACTCGCTGTCTTTTTTGACATTGCTTTTCTCAAAATATCCGCTTTAGCTAATGAAAATCCAGCAACTAATTGTGCCGCCTGCATAATTTGTTCTTGGTATAAAAGAATTCCATATGTAGATTTTAAAATTGGCTTTAAACATTCTAATGGATAAGTTATTGGTTCTTTGCCTTTTTTTCGAGCGATATATGAAGGAATATTAGCCATCGGTCCTGGTCTAAATAATGCGATTGCAGCAATAACATCATCAAGACAATCACATTGCATCTTAACTAATAAATTTTTCATTCCTGAGGACTCTAATTGAAAGATTCCAAAAGTATCACCACGACTGATCATTTCATAAGTTTTTTTATCCTGAAGATCAATGTCGTTAATATTAATTTCAACTTGATGATTCTTAGCAATATCTTTAATAATATAATCAATGATCGTTAAATTCTTTAAACCTAAAAAGTCCATTTTGAGCAAGCCGACTTCTTCGATATAATCTTTTGAATATTGAGTTACAACTCCATTGTTAGGACCTCTGACAAGCGGGACAACTTGGTCCAATACGTCATTTGATAAAACCACTCCCGCTGCATGCGTTGAAATATTACGTGGCAATTTTTCAACAATAAAAACAGCAGGCATGATCTTTCTTAATGCAGGATCTTTATTCACCATTGATTGAAAACTATATGATGTTTCAAAAACTTCTCGAGCACTCTTACGATTCTTATAATTAGTAGGAATATTTTTAGTTAACAATTCTAATCGTGGCAAGGGTACCCCTAGTACTTTTCCAAGATCTTTAATTGCTACTTTAGGACCATAAGTAGAAAAAGTAACGATTTGCGCTACATGCTCATGACCATATTTTTCAGTAACGTAATTTACAACTTCATCACGACGGTCATCTTGAAAATCAATATCAATATCAGGCATACTAATTCTTTCTTCATTTAAAAAACGTTCAAATAGTAAGTCATATCGCAATGGATCTACTCCAGTAATTCCCAATACATAAGCCACTAGGCTGCCAGCCGCTGAACCACGTCCTGGGCCAACTAAGATCTTATGCATTTTAGCATATCGAACATAATCAAAAACAATTAAAAAATAGTCATTAAATCCCATCTTATTGATTACTGTTAATTCTTTTTTTAAGCGTTCAATATATTCATTAGGAATGTTTTTTCCTTTAAATCGTTTTTTCAAACCAACTAAACATAATTGCCTTAAGTAATCACCAGCATCGCCATCTTTAGGAACTGGGTATTTAGGTAAATGCATTTGATCTGTTGGAATGGTTACATTACACAGTCGTATTATATCGTTAGTATTTTCAATATATTTTTTATCAAAAAGACTCTCCATTTCAAAACTAGATTTTAAATATAATTGATCAGTTTGAACTTGGTGTTCTAAATCTAACATCATTCCTTTAGCGGAAGCTTGTAAAAGATCTAAAGTAAAAGCCTCATCTTTATTTAAATAACGGACCTCATTGGTTACACAAATGGGAATATTTTGGAGAGTTGCTAAAGCGACTAAACGTTCATTTAATTTTTGTTGCATTGCAATACCATGGTTTTGTAATCCTACATAAAAATTATTAAAAGTGTTTTTAAACAGTTCTAAATACTTTAACGCCTCCGAATCCAGTTCTTTTAGGATAAGTCGTTCAATAATTCCTTCTTTACATGCTGAAATTACAAATAGATGTTCACGATATAATGACAGTGCCTCTAAACTAATCGCACCTCTTTCACTCAAACAAATTTCACTAGTTATTTTAACCAAATCAAAATAACCCGTCACGTCCCTTGCCAATAGTAATAACGGATATATCTCATGATTGATTTCAACACTTGCTTCTAACCCAAAGACTGCTTTAATACCGTATTTTTTAGCATATTTAGCTAGTTCCATTGCCCCATACATGTTATCTTTATCAGTTAAAGCTAGCGCCTCATAGTGGAGATCACTAGCTTTTTTTACCAAGTCCTCAATTAAGATAGTACTATTTTGAAAACTATATGAACTATAAACTTGTAAATGTCCTAGCATCTATCCCCACATCCTTTCTATTGTGTATTATACCACTAAATAAGCTATTTAAAAAGATATTAGAGGATTGCACGGAACGAAAAAAGAATAATCATAATAGAAAAATATAAACATAAACACATATAAACGGTATCAAAGATTGCCCATGAAGTACAACTTAAGAGCCAAATACGATAACAATATAAAATTGTAACATAATAATGATATTGTACTTGCAAGACACAAAAGCGTCTTTGCCAGCCAATGATCACTATCGATAACAATGTTGCAATTAAATGAAACGGGACGATCCACATTGGACACAGTACCTGCATCAATAAAATTGCCCCACATAAAAATTGTAACTTTTTAATCCGTATTAACATATAATCACCACTAATATTATATGTTATTTACTCTAATAAAATGAAAAGAAGTGGATAATCAAATGATTATTCCACTACATCGCATGTTTAACTAATGCTTTAGCTAATTGATCAGGACAACTAGTTGGTCTTGCCCCACAACGAATACCTTGTAATCGTTCGATTACCTCATTTACTTGCATCCCTTTTGCTAATGCTCCAACACCTTGTGTATTACCAGAACATCCACCAATAAATTTTACGTTATTAACAATGCCATCCTCAACGTCAATAACTATTTGTTTTGAGCATACCCCTTGAGGTTGAAATTTAATTTCCATAACAATTCCTCCTATTTTTAAATATTATAGTTACAAATGAAAATAAAGCAAATAATTTGCTTTATTTTCGAACCAATTTTACAATCGTTGTTAGGTATGAATTATGACAAGATGTATCTAAGCCAATAATTCTTTCCAATTTGTAATTTTTTTCTAAATCAGCTAAATCCTTTGCTAAAGTTGAATGTGACTGACAAGCATAGATAATTGTTTTAAATTTAGCAATTTTAATTGTATCTTTGATTGTATCACTTAATCCATAACGTTCATTTTGAATAATTAAAGTATCATAGACTTTCTTTTTAGCGTATGTAACAATTTTACTATCTAGGTCACCAGCAATAAAAGTAACATTTTCCTTCTTTAAATACTTAGCATTTAATTTAGCATCATCAATTTGATATCTTTTTTCATCAATCGCTACAATTTCTTGATCAAGATTAAGTTCTAATAACCCAATTCCACAATTCAACGAAATTATTTTTTGACTGTCCTGTACTAATGATTTAATTGTTTGATTTTGTTTCCACATCATCTCAATATTTTCTGGTAATTTACTTTTAACCGATACTAGATATTGATTTTTATCATCGTGCAACTCTAGTCTCGTTGCCCCATATAATTTTGAATATCCTAACTCATCAAACTCTTGATGCTTTGAAGTATTAACAGACATGAAGATACTAGCAACATGTGGCAATTGACTAATTTCTTTAACAATTTCTTCCTTCAACCCATCACGACCTGTAATAAAAACTAATTGTAATTTATTATCAATTAATTTAACCTTTAAAAACCTTAATCCTGTTCTAAATTTATCACTATATGTTTTACATTTATTTGTAGTTAAAATCTCTTCTAATTTTAATAAACACTCATTAATTATTGGATGTTGTTTAAAACATCTTGTCATTAATGTTAAATATTTACTATCACGTTGATAGATTCCAAAACTAATTTTCCCTTTAAAATCAACAATAGGCAAATTAACAGCAGTAATAAAGCCCTCTTGACTAGGCGCCGCAATTACATCTTTAAAAATTGTTCTTGATAAATCATACTCTGTATATTTTCTAATTGATTCGCGTACAGCTTCTTTTTTTGCATTCAACTGCTTGAAATAACTTAAATGCAACATCGTACACCCTTGACAATTATCATACGAACGACACTTAGGCGTAACACGATCTTTTGATGGTTTTACTACTTGTAGTAATTTCCCTTCGCTATAAGTTCTAGTCTGTTTAATAATTTCAACAATAACTTCTTCTTGTGGCAACGCTCCAGGAACAAAAACGATCTTTCGATCAATATACCCGATACCTTCACCATTAATCCCTAATTTTTTAATTTCTACATTTTTCTTCATCCTACAATCTCCTTTTTAAAAGAGGAAGTCATCTAGTGATGCTCTTCCTCTTCATCTTTCTTTTCTTCTAGAATCGTCACTTTTAATTGAGCAATTCTGTTTTTATGCATTTTTACAATCTTAAAAATTACGTTTTCAATCTGAACTTCATCATCAATTTCAGGAACACCAGATACCTCTCCAAGAACTAATCCACCAATTGATTCAAAATCTTCAGAATCGAAATCAGTTCCTACTCTATCATTAACTTCATTTAAATTCAAGCTTCCATCTATTAAATATTCATTTTCTCCTAGAGAAATGATCATTTCGTCTTCCTCAGCATCATATTCATCATCGATTTCGCCTACAATTTCTTCAACAATATCTTCAAAAGTAACAATTCCACTCATAACCCCATATTCATCTAGTACAATCGCTAATGTTGCATGTTCTTTACGCATCGAAGCAAACACATCCGCAACTTCATTAAATTCATAAACAACAAAAGTATCGCGCATAAAATCTTTTACAACAAATTCATCAGGATC
>SKEZ01000489.1_pt2 | contig 11481 bp, 16 predicted proteins | sample 4843881 | NCBI WGS metagenome assembly SKEZ01 (sample SAMN11008796, study PRJNA524170) | human gut metagenome | isolation source: fecal sample from pouch patient p1, p46 | place: Israel: Tel-Aviv | reverse complement strand
GTCTGTTCCTGACCACCGAGGCCGTCGTGGCCGACAAGCCTGAGCCCCCGGCCGCCCCGGCCGACGGCGGCGCCGGCGACGATAAGCTTGCCGACGAACCGGGCCGCGTCCGACTGGCCGAACGACAGCCATTTCACATTCATGCGTTCCGTGGTCTCCAACACGGCGATGCGGCTGGTCAACAGGGCCGCCAGAATCGGGGCCAGGAGGCTCACGATCTGATAGACCTCGCCGTCGGACAACGCAATCGACCGCAACGCCGGGGTGGGGCTGCCGGCGCGTTTCGCGAACGCCATGCCGGCCCACGCCGATACCAGCAGGACCATGCCCAGCCACATCCACCAGAACGACGACCCCCGCACCTTCAACAACTCCATACGCGCCAAGGTGAACGGATCGCCGCTCTTCACACGGGGACGAGATATGCGACGCGATCCCGCGTACGCGATCATGCCGCTCATCGTGCGCCTCCGTTCGCCGGAACGAACGCCGCCCGCCCCACGGCAGGCGACGATTGGCGCGAGGATGCGCGCGCGGGCCGCGGCACGGCACCGGAAACCGCCGCGCCCTGCGTCGGATGCGACGCGGGTTCGTGGTTCCGCGGGCTCTCGATCAGTTCGAGGAACGCCTGCTCCAGCGTCTTGCGCTCAGAGGCGACACGATAGACCGCGACACCCTGGCCGACCAGTTGCGTGACCAGGGCGCCGATCCGCTGGTCCGGCAGTTCCGGCAGACGCAGCACTCCGCCATCCCTGTCCGGCAGCCACCGGTAGTCGATCCGATCCGAGCCCAGCATCGCCGCCGCCAGCTTCGCGTCCGAAACCCTCAGGTCGATATGCCCCTCCTCGCGCAGACTATCGAGCGAACCCTGATACAGCAGGCGCCCGGAGGCGATGATGCCCACGACCGGCGCCATCTTCTCGATCTCGGAAAGGATATGGCTGCTGATGATCACCGTGATGCCCTGCTCGCGGCTCAGACCCATGATCATCTCGCGCACCTCGACCACGGCCTCGGCGTCCAACCCGTTCGTCGGCTCGTCCAACAGCAGCAGCTCGGGCTGCGATATCAACGCCATCGCGATGCCGAGCCGCTGCTTCATGCCCAGCGAATAGTCCTTCGCCTTCTTGTCCTCGTGACCGGCCAGGCCGACCCGTTTCAGGATCGCCGGCGCGGCCGAATACGGCAGGTTCAGATAGTCGGCCACCATACGGCAGTTGTCCAGACCGGACAGGCCCGGGTAAAAGCTCGGCCCCTCGATCAGCGAACCCACACGCCCCGGCTGCAACCGGTGCCGGCCGTCCACCTTCTCGCCCAGCATCCACATGTCGCCGCCCGTGGCCGAGGTCAGGCCGAGCAGCAGCTTCATCGTCGTGGACTTGCCCGCGCCGTTCGGCCCCAGCAGACCATACACGCCATGCGCCGGCACATTCAGATTCAACCCGTTCACCACACGGAAACCGCCATACTGTTTCACCAGCCCACGCGTCAGCACCGCGTCGTCGGCCGTATCCGCCAGATGTGTCACATATTGCGGAACGCTCATATCGCATCTCCTTGAATGCCACGTTATTCGTTGACCATTCAAGACAACGCCAAACCGCAACGGAAGGCAACGGATCACGGTCCATCCGCCCCCCTAGGGGGACACCGGCCGGGACACACGTCCCCCATAGAGGACACAGGCCGAACGAAACCCATCCCCGCAGACAGCCAGGGCGGCTCTCCCCTCGTCCGGCATCAATGCGACGGACTGAAACGCCTCCCCGGATGCCGATAACCGGTCAGTCGGCCCGGTGATGCACACTCAGGCGACCCACCGAAGAGTCGGATTGCGGCGGCACGCAGCAGCGCGGGCTACAGGAGCGTGATCACTGAAGCAATAGCCGCCAAGCCCGCAACTGCGCCGATCCCTACGGCAAGGAAGGGCTTTCCATTGGCGCCGCCTTTCAGCGATACGAGCAACGCCACGATCAACAGCAGCACGCCGACGGCTCGACAGAGCAGACTCAGGGCATCTCCCGGAATCGCAAAAGCGAGCGCCTGCAACGCGACGGATACGGACAGCAGTACGGCGACCGGCCGTTGGGCACCGCGTTCCCGCACTGACTCGTCATCATCGGACTTTGCCATGGCGATCGCCCCGTCTTCCTTGAGTTCCGGCTTCATGACGGCACTTATGCCATTCTATTTGATCCGATCGCAGACACAAGTACAACATCATGTCAGGCAATCGCATGACATGATGGCCGGGCACCTCATTGCTCTCCGGTCAGCCGTTCCTCAGCGGTATCGCGGCGTACAAGTTCGTCGCGATACACGTCGCCGAGGGGTTTGAGATGCACACGGGCGGCGCACATACAGGCGCCGAATCGGGTTTCGCCCATCACGCGCGAGGATATACGATGACCCCGGAGTTTCATGATGTTTCGCATGAGTGACTTTCACGGGGCCTTGCATCAAATATTATAGGTCTCATGACCGATGTAACGCAAGTCACGCTCAAGGACCTACGAGACTGGTTCTCCAATGAACGCATGAAACGATATGAGGACGCGGCGGCGGATCCAGTAGCTCTGTATGTGTGAAACGCCCGTCTGTCAAAAGCCTACCTTGAAGACATCGATCATGTGGAAGTCCTTTTGCGCAATTTCATCGCGAATCGGCTAATCGCTGAATGTGGTCAGAAGAATTGGTATGACTGTTCCGACTACTTTGGTTTTGACTATGAGTTCAAGAAAGCTGTCGAACGAGTCAAGAAACGCATCCGATATTCTGGACGTAGTCTCACCCCTGATCGAGTAATCGCCGGGCTCTCATTAGATTCATGGCGGTTTCTTCTCGTACGCAAGTTAGAGCCGACTGTTTGGAAAGCGCTGCGCGACCAAACCAATGGCGGTATGCCGTATTACCGGTCTCGACGTCGCAAAGAATTCGAGAGCCATGTTGTTCAACTGTTGGAACTGCGCAACCGATGCAGCCATCAAGAACCACTCATCCAGCCAAACGTGACTGAAGAAGACAATTATCTTGATGCCCAATGGGAAAATCTCCTGTGGATCGCGCATATCATCAATCCAAAAGCCGCTGATTGGATTCGCAACCAATCGCGCGTGCCTGATTTACGCGGACAACGGCCCGATCCCCTCAATGGGCTAATATCCATCTGACAATATTGTCATCGGTCAAGGATCCGCATGACTATCGATAAGTAGCCCGCGAGCAGAAAGGTGAACAACCATCCGAACAGCACTGACAGGTTCGGCAGAGGTGTCGTACCGTGGACCATTGCGTGGATCGCCGTCGAATAGAACAGGCCACTGGTAGCCGGCGCAAGATAGACGATAAACGGCTTGAGCAGTATGGGCACCAGGAAGTAGACGGATAATCCAAGTAGCACATTCCCGGCAAGCAAAGACAGCGATAGTGCCGCAACGCCGTTCAGCGTTGCCAACGCCATGTATTGGAACACAAGACGGCCAGTACTTCCACGCTCATAGACGATGGCATTGCCGATGGTGCCCACCATGGTCAGGAGCAGTCCGAAAACGAGGATGATCACGATTTTCGCCGTCATCAAAGCAGCCGCCGTTCGGCATCGGGAGCCGGCGACGAGCGCGGCGATTGCCGGTTCCCCTGAATTGATGTCGATGTTTGCCAGAACGGCGGCGACGATCACGAGAGCCTGTGACGCGAGTGCGACGCTGCTTTCAGCATTCAGCGGGTTGGTTCCGGAAAAGTCCAGGCTTATCGGCAGCCGTGCGACCACATACACGATGGCCACCCAGCAAAGGGCCAGTATGCATGCGATTCGTAGGATTCGTATCGTCGCATCCTTGTAGATCAGGGCTTTGATCATGGCTGCACTCCCCTCATGCTTTCGACTTCAGGAACAGCCGGCTTCGCACCATCACCGCCGCGACGAGCGACGCCACCAGCCAGCATGCCATGACGATTGCAGACGCGGCCACCGGAATTTCTCCGGCCTCGACGGCCCGTCCGAAGGCGAAGCTTTTGCCGCCGATCATCGGCAGCAGCACATCCGCGTGAACCACTTTCAGCACGCCGGACAACGAGACGACAAGCAGCAGGAGAATCACGACCAGCGCCGGCACGTCACGTTTCGTGGCCACCGCCGCGATGTAGCCGATCAGTCCCATGGCCACGGCGAACACCGTCACCCGCAAAGGAGCGGTGATAACCGTAGCCGTGAGAAACAGCGGCCGCAGGGCCGGATGCAATGTCGCCACGAGTATCGCCGCATTCAGCAGTGATGACAGCAGCGAGACGACGATGCAGTAGAGCACGGTCGCACTCACATCGCCGGCCACGAACGGGTATGGGCGGTTATACAGGAGCCGTAATTGGCGTTCGTCGCCCGATCGGAATCCCGCCGCCACGTTCAACGCCACGATGATCGGGATGAGAATGATCGATGTCTGGTAGGGCGAGGCGAGCACGGCGTCGGACACGATGTGCGCCGGGTTCTGGTCCAGGGCGTCGCGCGAGTGGATGGCACCGTTCGCCGCGATGGATACCGTCGAGGAAATCGTTTGCACGTCGAGTACCGAGAACAGTGCGGTGAACGCCAGGACAGCGCATAGCGACCAGTAGAATTGCCGGTTCGCGCAGTATCGCAGCAGCTGGCAGGACAGTTGGCGGGACGATGATGCCATTGTCATCAGTCTCACCTCTTCACCACGTTGAAGTACGCCTGTTCGAGGCTGCCGTACTTGTCGAGCAGCGCGTCGATATCGCCGTCGAGAACCTTCCGGCCGTTCGACAGACCCACGACGTGATCGGCGACCAGTTCGAGCTCGGCCATGTAATGGCTTGAGACGACGACGGTCCGGTGGCCCGAAACGTAATCCTTGATGAAGTCGCGTACCCATTTGATGCCTTCCGGGTCGAGACCGTTCAAGGGCTCGTCCAGTATGAGGTACGGGGCGTCGGTCAGGATCGCGGTCGCGATGCCCAAGCGCTGCTTCATGCCGAGCGAATAGGTCTTGAACATCCGGTTGCAAGCCTCGCACAATCCCACGAGCCGCAGGCATTCATCGCATCGATTGAACGAAACGCCGGCACCCAGCGCTACCCAGCGAAGATGATTCAGGCCGGTCCGCGACGGATTCGGGGTCAGCCCGTCGATGAACGATCCAACAACATTGAACGGAGACGGCCCCAGTTCGTTGTATCGTTTGCCATCGAACGTGGCCGTACCGCTACTGGCTGGTTCCAGTCCGAGCAAAATGTGCAGCAAGGTTGACTTTCCGGCGCCGTTCGGACCGATCAGCGCGGTGACCTCGGCCGTTTCCAAGGACTTTTATGTCATGTGGGGCACGGGCTCTCCCGCGGTGGCGATCGAGCATTGCCATAACCCGCATACCAGGCCGGATGTGCTGGTGTTGGATATGGCGTTGGGCGGGATCACGGACGCTGACGTGTGCCGGCGTATCCGGCGCAGGAGCGGAGGGACGGGCATCGTGTGCGTCACCTCGTATTCCGTGGACGTCTACCGGCGGGAGGCGGTCGCGGCCGGCGCGCAGGGACTGTTCGCGAAGGAACGCCTGAAGACCGATATCGCCGACGCGATACGCCTAGCGGCCCAGGGGCTTCCCACCGGCGGGCAGGCCGCCTTGGGGTTCCGTGACGCGCAGACCGCCTACGGGTTGCTGTCCGGCACGGTGCCGGCGAAGATGTCCGTTGACATGAGGGATTCCCTGTCCTCGCGCGAGAAGGAGACCCTGCGCCTGTACGCGCGGCGGCTGACCACCGACGAGATCGCGGGCCGGCTGGGCATCTCCAAGGGCAGCGTGTTCACGTACGTGCACCGCGCGGCCGACAAGCTGGGAGTCGCCAGCCGCAAGGAGGTTCTGGACGCATGCGCCAGATACGATCTGCTCTGACCCGGCTCTCCGACCGGCTCGGCCTGCGGCATGCCGGGCATCCGGTGATCGCGGCGTCCTGCGCCGTATTGTCCGTCGCGGCGCTCGCGGAGTATGCGTTCTCGATGGCGGCGCGGGTCACCGGCACCGCGACCGTGCACGACATCGTGTTGGCTCTGGCGGTGCTTGCCGGCCTGGTCGGCGGCATGTTCCGCCCGAAATGGTTCCTGTGGCCGGCGCTCATTGCGGGCGTAATCCTCATGCTGGATGTCCCGATGGTCACGCCGATAGCCGTCGGCGTCGCCTGCGCGGGGTTCCTCGCCTACCTCGACGCACGGGCCGGCGTCATCGCCACCGTGATCCTGCTCGCCTCCACCATGGACGGCCTTGATCCCAGCAGGAGCCGGGTGATGGTGGCTACGGTGCAGAGTCTGGCGTTCTACTGCTTCCCGCTCCTGGCCGGCCTGCTATTGCATGTGATGCGCCAGCGCGACCATGACTCGTACCTGTTGCAGCGGCAACGCGAACGCGAGGACACGGCCCGCAGCCTGCACGACACCATCAGCAACAACCTGGCCTACCTGATCCTGCGCATCGACCACGCCGGGACCAACGGCATGCCCGCCGACGAACACGAATACCGGAGACAGCTCGACGAATTGCGCGACGCCGCCGGCCGGGCCATGGGCCACACGCACGAGGTCATCGACTCGCTCGAAGGCCACACACCAGCACAAGCTGGCCAGACGCCGGATGACGAGAACCCCCGGCCGGCCGGGCCCGCGGAAGCCGACACCGTATCCTCGCAACGTGCCGGACTGCAATCGCTGATCGACGAGGAGGAGGCCAGGCTCGAAGCCCTGGGCTTCACCGGCGACAACCTGCTCGCCGAACCACACCGGCCGCTCACACCGGAGACCATGCGCCTGCTGGCGGGCCTGCTGGCGGAACTGTACGCGAACATCGCCAAGCACGCCGACCCGGGCGAATGGTACGCCATCTGCGTCACCTTCGACACCGACGCCATCCACATCTCCGCCAGCGACACCATCACACCCGATGATACGAAACTCGGCCTGGGCAGCGGCCTCGACCGCTACCGGACCATCATCGAAACACGCGGCGGCACCTTCCAAACCCACACCGAACAAGCCCACTGGCAGTTGGACATCAGTATTCCGGTGTAAGGCCGGAAGGATTCCGGGGAGAGGATCACCCCAAAAAGAATCACGGTTCCGGTGTCACCGGCGCGACGAGTATGCTGTCGCTGCTCCGGTTATCGGGGATATACGCCGGCGTGGTCGTGCGGCTGCCGGCGGCCGTGTCGATGTTGATGATGCTCCCGACCTGTTTCACGCCCCGCTCCGGGACCCGTGAAGCCGGGTTCGAGGAGTCGCGCACCAGCAGGATGATTCGCGTGCCGGCCGCGATCGCCTGCGACACATGCGGCGACGGGACCGTATCGGGAAGCATGATGCACCGCCCGCCTATGCCAAGTATGACGGGCGGCTGTTCATCATCATCGGCGCCTCCGGGTTGAAGCGAATATCCTACGACCGGTTGCGGAAGCAAACCTTGCCGATACCCAAGACTGCCAGGTAAAGCAGGAACGTCACGGGCACGACCCATGCCACCACGTACCGTCACAGGTCGATCTGGAACACCTCGAAGACAATGAACATGACGCCCCACACATCGATGGCGACGATCGCCAGAATCTGGGCGGTCACTCCTAATATGGCGGAAGCACCGAAAAAACCGCAGCAGGCCTTGATTCCGACGTCCACCATGGGAGGCCCGCACCTCATTGTCCGCAGCCGTATCGTCCCCGCATTCCATAAAGTCCGACGCGTACGCGTGCCATCTCGATGAAGGCGCTCAAAGAGCCAAGCAGACAACATGCCTTCAAACAATCGCATGACAGGGCAGATCTTTGTCGAACAAATGCGACGAGAACATCAGATGTTGTTAAGAATCAGTTATCTTTGTTTTTATTGACAGATAAAGCAAAGAAATCGATTATAATCGATTTATATACCATTATGGCTTAAGAACACGATTACAACTGTATTGCCCGGCAAAAGGAGATCGTCATGATCGACCGTCCCATGTACATGGATCAGATACGTCCTTTCGTCGGGAAAAACGTCATCAAGGTACTTGTGGGCGCCCGACGCTCCGGCAAATCAACACTCTTGAAGCTTATCCGCAAACAATTGAGCGCCGAAGGTGTCGCCGAGCGATCCATGCTCCACATCAATGTCGAATCGGGTGAGTTCTCCGGCATTGCGAACGCCGACGACCTCACTCAATACGTCAGTGAGCGCATGAATGTGGTCGAAGGCAAGGTCCGGCTGTTCTTCGATGAGATTCAGGAGGTTGATCACTGGGAGAAGGCCGTACGGTCTTTCATGGTCGACTATGACGCCGATATTTATCTGACCGGGTCGAATGCACGTATGCTGTCCGGCGATCTTGCCACCTATATCACCGGCCGCTACGTCACCATCAATGTATATCCGTTCTCGTTCGCGGAATTTCTCGATGCCTACCGTCAATCGGTCGGCTCGATTGACGAACGCGCGGCATTTCGCCGGTATGTGGCGCAAGGCGGATTCCCGTTCCAAACTGATCTGGCCTTCGACGAGGCCGCTTCCCTGCGCTATCTTGATGACCTGTTCTCGACCATATTGTTCAAAGATGTCGTCCGCCATGCGGGCATACGCGATGCAGATGCCTTGGAGAGGGTCATCCGCTATGTCATCGGCGAGGAGGGACATCTCATCACTGCGGCCAGCATCGCCGCTTACATGAAAAACGAGCATCGCAAGGTATCGGCTGAGACGATCGCAAACTATCTCAATGCGGCGGCCAAAGCTTTCCTTATCTACCGCGTTCCGCGCGAAGATGCCATCGGCAAACGCACATTGAAGATAAACGAGAAATATTATGTGGTTGATCAGGGGCTGCGCCATGCTGTCGGACTCAACAACGCCAATGCGATTGACCAAGTTCTGGAGGGCATCGTCTATATGGAGCTCAGGCGACGCGGATATGACGTTCGCGTCGGCAAGGTGGATGATAAAGAAGTAGATTTCATTGCGAGGCGCGGAGATGCGGTCTCCTACTATCAGGTCACCTATCTCATCGGATCGCAGCAGACGGCAGAGCGCGAGTTCGGGGCTTTCGCCGGCATCCATGACAATTGGCCTAAATTCGTGCTGAGCATGGACGAATTTCCTCAAACGCGAGACGGCATTCAAGGAATCAATATCATCGATTGGCTACTTGCTGGTGATGCTCACCGACTTTGAATTCGTCTTCAAAACGATGGTTGGGCATAACTTTCGCCTAATTCAAGTCCGCTTGCGTCGGCCCATCGCGGCGGCCCGTCAAGCAAGTTCCTCGTCAGCCCAATTTCAGGAAGGTACATTGGTCCTATGGCTAAGCGCAAACATATCGGCACCGTCATTCTCGCGATACTGGTCGCGATGCTGCTGGCGGCGGGCATTGCCGGCTGGATGTTCTGGCAGTCGGCGCAGCGGGTGACCGGCGAGGCGCGGCAGGCGGGCAAATATGCGGCCAAAGCGCGGCAATCCGTCGAGCAGGGCGACTTCAAGCAGGCGCTTGAACAACTGGACGGCGCGGGCGGTCATATCGTCGCGGCGCGCGACGAAACCCAGGGCATGCTGTGGCAGACCGCCGAATACGTGCCGTACTACGGTTCGGATGTGAAGGCGGTGCGCGGCATGCTGGACGCGACCGCCGACGCCGCGACCAACGCCTTGCCCAAGATCGACAGTGCCGCGCAGGGCACGCTGGTGGACTTCGACATCACGGAGCTGCTGTCCGGCATGAGCTTTTCCGACGGCACGCTGTCCATTCCCAAAATCGCGTCCGTCAAACAGGATCTGTCCGACGCCGGCGTGGTCCTGAAACGCGTCAAGACGTCGATCCATGCGCTGCCGCAACCCCACACGGAACAGATCACCGCGATGGTCAACCAGGGCAAACAGGTGGTGGACCAGATCGACGAGACCTTCGACACCCTGAACGCCATCGTCGAAAAGATTCCGGGCTGACGTCGATAACGTTCCGCTTGCAGGATGTGCACCATGGTCGAGTTGCCGCAACCGCAGAATGTCGACTATTAGCATACAAATACATAACTATTGTCTTACATAATGCTGTTCGGAGGGTAATGATGAGCATGGCATCCGTCACCATCCGCGTGGATGCGGACACCAAGCAGAAAGCCGCAAGCATAGCCGAGGATCTCGGTCTGGACTTGTCTTCGGTCACCCGCGCCTTCTACAAGCAGATTGTCCGAGAGAAGCGCATTCCCGACCGTGCCGCCCGAGACCATGAAAGCCTTTAACGAGGCGAAGAACAAGCCCGCCGACGGCAAACCTCGTTTTCAATAATGCCGATGAGATGTTCGATTCGTTGGGAATCTGACATGTTCATGCGAACCGACAATCATGACGAGCTGCTGGGCAAATAGCGGGTCTACATCCCTGCCTTGAACCAGCCGATGGCGATTTGGGTGCGATCGCGCAGACCCAAAGTCGCGAGGATACGGGTTACGGCACGTTTGACGGAGGCTGGTTCGACGGTGAGTTGAACGGCGATTTCCTCGTTGTTGAGTCCTTCCGCGATGAGCGCGCAGATCTCGCGCTGGCGTGGGGTAAGCGCGTCGAATGCCTTGCGTAGTTCTTGCTGGCATTGGCTGCTGGTGGGGTGCGGAACGCCTCGTTCAAGCACTTGTCTGGTGATTCTCGGGGTGAGGATCGCATCACCTCGCATCGATGAGGTTGCGCTTGGTGACGTCCTTGAGCAGGAAGCCGCTGGCTCCGGCGTCGAGACCGCCAAAGGCGTAATCGTCCTCGTCGTACGTGGTAAGAATGAGGATGCTGATGGCAGTCCAGCGTCTGGCGATGCGGCGCGTGGCCTCGATGCCGTCCATGCCGGGCATCCGCACATCCATGAGGATTACATTCGGTAATGGCTGATGTAGAACGGCGAGCTGTTCGAGCGTTTCGATGGCGGCTTGGCCGTCAGCGGCCTGGGTGGTGACAACAATGTCGGAAGCACCGTCGAGCATGAGTTGGAAGCCAAGGCGGGCGAAGCGTTGGTCGTCCACGAGCATGACACGGATCATGAGACTGGATCCTTTCCGTTGACGTTGCGGTCCATGGATGGAATGACCGCCGTGACGACCCACTCGCCGTTTTCGTCCGGGCCATATTCGAAGGTACCGCCGATGGATTCGATGCGGTGGGTCAGGCGAGTCAAGCCGGTGCCGGTGTCTTTGCACACTGGGCTCCCCTCAGTCCGCTTCGCGGCCAGCTCCCCTCGGAGAGGAGAGCCAAGAAGGGACGATGTACCATCATTGTGAATAATTGCAGTAACGGCAGCGTTCTCAGTGTGGTTCCACGCGACATTGACATGCGTCACGTTTTGTCCGTGACGGATGGCGTTGGTGATGGCTTCGCGAGTCACATCGAAACACAAATCAGCCTGAGCTTCGTCATCGGCGCGCGTACCGGTCTCGGTGAACACCGTGACGATGCCCAGCGAGCGAGCGTGCGCGAGA
>SKEZ01001682.1_pt1 | contig 11504 bp, 8 predicted proteins | sample 4843881 | NCBI WGS metagenome assembly SKEZ01 (sample SAMN11008796, study PRJNA524170) | human gut metagenome | isolation source: fecal sample from pouch patient p1, p46 | place: Israel: Tel-Aviv | reverse complement strand
GTATTCGATGGCGAACTTGAATTCCACAAAGAAGACGAAGGCTTCGCGCCACTGGGGGTCTACGGACAGACCAAGGCCGCGGGTGATGCACTTGTGGAAAATGTTCCTCAGCATTATCTCTTGCGTTCTAGCTGGGTTATCGGTGAAGGGCGCAACTTTGTAACCCGCATGCTAGGTCTTGCGCAATCAGGCGAACCTGCAGAAGCGCCACGAGATCAATTCGGGCGTTTGACTTTCACCTTTGATATGGCAAATGCTATTTTCCATCTCCTGACGACCCATGCTGAATACGGTACTTATAACATGACTGGATCCGGCAAAGTTGCTAGCTGGTACGATATCGCAAAGATTGTTTACGAGACCGCAGAAGCTGATATATCTGCGCTTAAGGCAAATTCCGTCGAAGAATATGTTCAGAACACTCACGGTGCACTTCGCCCACGCAATTGTTCTCTGGATCTAAGCAAATTGGAATCCACCGGATATGCACCGGTTGACTGGGAAGAGGCTCTCCACGACTACCTCCAGAAGGAGATTGCAAAATGAAAGGCATCATTCTTGCTGGAGGATCCGGCACGAGGCTTTATCCTCTAACAACCGTCACTTCAAAGCAGCTTCTACCGGTTTATGACAAGCCGATGATCTATTACCCGCTCAGCGTGTTGATGATGGCTGGAATTCGTGACATTTTGATCATCAGCACTCCGAAAGATCTACCGAACTTTGAACGACTTTTGGGAGACGGTAGCCAGTATGGAGTCAATTTCAGTTACAAGGTTCAGCCGTCTCCGGATGGTCTGGCACAAGCTTTCATCATCGGAGAAGATTTTATCGGAGGCGAACCCTGCGCACTTGTTCTTGGAGATAATATCTTCTATGGAAATGGTCTTGGCAAAACCTTGAGAAGAGCCGCCTCCGTCAAACACGGCGCTACTGTTTTCGGGTATTACGTTGATGATCCTGAACGTTACGGTGTTGTCGAGTTCGACAGTAACCATAAAGCGATATCGATAGTAGAAAAGCCCGAACATCCTGCTAGCAATTATGCTGTTACGGGTCTTTATTTTTACGATGCACGAGTCAGCGAGTTCGCCAAGCAGGTAAAGCCTTCTCCTCGCGGAGAACTCGAAATTACTGATTTGAACAAGATGTATCTAGAAGATAATAGCTTAAACGTCCAAACCTTGGGACGAGGCTATGCTTGGCTTGATACGGGAACAATGGATTCTCTGTTTGAAGCTGGAGAATTCGTGCGAACAATTCAGCATGCTCAGGGTCTTCCGATTGCAGTCGCAGAAGAAATCGCATTTGAAAATGGCTGGATCTCAGCAGAGCAACTTATGGAAGCTGCAATAAAGTATGGGAAATCCCCATATGGAAAGCATCTTAAAGATGTCGCAGATCATAAAATTATATCCCGTCCAAACGATGATCCACAAATAACTGAATAATAAAAAAATAGATCGCTGTTTCACGAAGCTCATGAAACAGCGATCTATTTTTATCAGCCTAATAACTAGCCCAATGAGTCGTCAAACTCCAAAGGCATAGGTCTTAGTCTCTACTAACTTCCCATTTGACGTATACAACTCAAAGTGAGTCCAATATATCCCTTTACTAGGTTTTTCCCAAACAGCCCACTGACCGTTAAAACCGGCGACCCATTGTTGCTTGTTTACGTCGTATATCTTAATCTTGTAACGTCCTTGAGCATTATCAGAGGATACTCCCAGCAAAACATCTTTTGACTGCCATCCCGCGTAAGTAGCATTAATCCGCTTGCTGCCCGGAACATATGCAAATGCGATGGTCTTTTCACCAACACTTGTCTTGGAAGCCGCATCGCGCACTTCAAGATGCAACCAATATGTTCCAACATCATCAGACCAACCGGCCCAATTTGCACTATTCCAATTGGCGATGGTCTTCCATTTGCCCGTATTAACATTGTACGACTGCCACTTGTATTCAAGATCAGTGTACGGAGCATTCACAGATGCTCCAACTGCGATATCTTCATCTCTTACGACCCATAGCAGATTAATTAAGGATTCATACTCCTTATTCCCAAACGCATTCATGTCCACATTGCCGCTGATGCCGTCCACCTTGCCGGTGCTGGTGTACTGCCATCCGCGACTGTTGGTCGGGAACGAATCGAATCCCATGCGAGCGCCATACTGCGCCACCCACGTAGTTTTGGCGTAAATGTCGGCATGCTTCAGCGGTCCTTGCAGGTAACTGGTGTACGAGTAGACGCCCAGATTCTTGTATCCGGCGGACTGCAGTGCGCTGTACCAGTTGTTGACGATATTGTTGTACACGCTCGGATCGGTGGGCGGCTGATGCCCCTCCCAGGTCCACTTTTCCAGGTCGTAGTACACGGGGTACGCCAAGTCGCTCGGATTCACACCGAATTGCTTGAGTTTGGCGACCACGTCGGCACCTTCTTCTTTGGCGAGCGCCGGCGTGTCCGCGTAGGAATACCAGTAGATGCCGAACGGGATGCCAAGCCGCTTGCATTCGGAAATGTTGCGTTGCGCTTTCTTGTCGGCATTGTTGCCTTCGCCGTAGCCGAGGCGGATGATCACGCCTTCCACGCCGTCGGCTTTCGCTTTGGCCCAATCGATGTCGCCTTGCCATCCGGAAACGTCGATCACGCCTTTGGCTTGCTGCACGAACAGGTTGTTCTGATAATCGAAGAAGGCTTTCGTATTGTTGTAAGTGCCCCAGTGCGCGCCGTATTCATTGCTTTCGAATTTGGAGAGCTGTACGTTCGCGTCGGCTACAGCATTTTTGACATCTTCCGCACTTACCGGAATGAAGGATTCGCCGTTGGTTTTGGCGAGCGGATCCGGCTGCTGATCTTTCGTGCCGACCAATGTTGGATCGGTCACGATTTCGCCAGTTTCGATGTTCTTGACCTCACCTTCGGGGGTGGCAGCCAGGTCTTCCGAAATCACGGTGGCATCGTCGGAAATCTCGTCACTGACGTTATCCGGAAGTTTCGCATTCGGATTGTCGGGCATGCTATCTTGCGATTGCTGGTCGCCCGTCTGATTATCCGACTGATCGTCAGACTGCATAACAACACCATTATCTGCAGTAACGGAACCGCTTTGCGCAACAGCATCCTCAATCGCAATATCCTGCAATGCGTAAGCCGGCGCAACCGCAACGGAAGCAGTCAACGCAACCGCAGACAGCGCAGTCGCAATCTTCACAACATGATGTGGCGAAACCATTCGTCAGCCTCTCTTGAATACAGTCATCAACCCCAAATATTCGGCGCAAACGCCCTAACCGTCAACTCTAACTGCAACCCACAACCCCGTCCATCCCCAACTCCAAAATCATCCCAATCCCCACATCTCACGCATTACACACTGATAAGAATCGACTAGCTCATTAGGGGCACCGATATGGCATCATCCATTTCCATATCTCCTTTCCAGCATTCTCGCTGACCTTCCCATCACGCTTCGTAGAGGGACCATTTCCAGGAGGGGATTACGTGGATCGTGCCAGTGGAATCGGGAAGTTCAATGGTTTCTCCCTCGTTAAGCGTGAGAATCAGGCCGGAATCAACGTTGGTACGTTGCATAACCGCTTGCAGAGAGCCGATTTCTCGCGCCCTGGTTTTCTCATTTCCCATATTGGCACACACTTGAATAAGCCCATACGGTTCCGTAGCAAGAGCATCGCCGATAAGAAAGTCAACTTTCTCCTGTTTGGACGTCGGCATAGTGTATGAAGTGATTGTTTCCGTACGCCTACCGGAAGTTCGTCTCTGCAGTTCGCAGAAAATCGCAGTTTCCAGTCGTTTTCCAATATCTTGCTGGTTGGCGCGTGACACCGCGTAAACCATACCCTGATCGACGGCATACATTTTCGGCACCGCAGTACTATCCGGCTTGAGCATGGTGGAATACTCCTCAAGCTGATACACCAGAAATGCCTGCTTGAACAGCTCGAGTAACGTATTCGCCTTATCCCAATAGATTTTCCAGCCGACCGCTCGCAACGTTTCCACAAGACCATTGGTAGACAGCTCGCAGGCCGTATTGCGCAGCAAAAACAGCGCTATCTGCGTGGCGAGAGTAATGTTTTCACGACCAAGACGCTCGGCAACGTCACGCGCAACCACGTCCCGCACGTAACCTTGGAGCGTTTCAATACGATCAGCTTCAACCATACGTTGCACTGCAGGGAAGCCGCCAATAGTTAGGTAATCGTTGTAGGCAGCTTCAAACCGGGTGACCTCTCGCGGCGAAAACACGGCATCGGCAAGAGTGCTGCCCGCTGTAGGCGTTTCGATTCCCCGAAAGTCGCAGAATTCACGGAAAGACAGTGGCGCCATGGCATGCGGATGCGATCTTCCTCGGAAATTCGTTGCGATTTCTTCGCTGGACAGTTTCGAAGACGATCCAGTAATGACGAGCGTCACAGCTTCATGTTCGGCTATGCGCTGGCAGAATCCCTGCCAATTGGCGCATTCTTGCACTTCGTCAAGGAAGAGGTAGCAGCCATGGTCACGAGAGTCGGGATATTGCCGCCAGTATTCCGTAACAATATCGTTGAGCACGGTGTCTTGCATTGGTTGCAGACGATCGTCAGCGAAGTTGAAATAGAAAATATCATTACGCGAGACGCCGTTTTGTAACAAATCATGAATTTTCTGGAAAAGATAGAACGTTTTGCCGCAACGTCGGATGCCAGTGATGATGTGCACAGCATTGAACACTGCCGGTTGCGGCAGCTCGCGTATGATTTCGATGCGGCGTGACGGCGTAGGAATGTCAAACTGCATGGACTCACGAACCAGCATGGCATACGATTCACATGGATTATCCGGCACCATAAGTTCTTCCTTTCGCCGTCCGTTGCGAAACACCCAACAATCCCAGCATAACACTTCTCAAAAATTTTAAGAAGTTTCCACCAACACTTCTCAAAATTTTTAAGAAGTTACCACAGACGAATAAAACTCCAGAGAGTACCTGAATGCATTAACGACTACAACACGAGTATGGGAAATCGGGGAAGGACGGGTATCGTACGCTGTATATTGGCATTTCAGGTGGACTCTCGGAACGTGATTCAATTGCCCTGAATCGGGAGCTGTCACCGGGGAATACAGAATAGTAGGCAGATTCTGGAGGGGTTATGGCACGGCACGGCAAGAAGCCAAGCGAGGAAAGTACCTCGTCACACACACCGAGAACACTTGCCGGAAGCGCAACGACCTGCACTTCTGCCGACAGCACTGACGCCGCTGCCAGCGGTATCGCAGTCAACAGCTCGACCGCCAACAGAACATTTGCCAGCGAATCCCGCCAGCCGCAAGACCTATTCGACGCGGCCATAGCGCAAGGCATCAGCGACGGCGACGCTTGGACGGACCAGCGCGTAAAGCACATCTACCGCCAGATCATCATCGCCGTAGTCGTCGTAGTCGTTGTTCTGGGCGCGGTCTTCGGATTCACAGGCGTGCGCGCATCGCAGCAAATGCGCGACCTGGCCGCACTCAACGACTGCAAGGAAGCCGTCACGGCCATGAACACCTCCTATTCCAAGGCGTTCCAGCTGAAGGCGAAGATCTCCGAAGCGTTCACCAGCTTCGACGGGTCCTACGATCTCGACAAGCTTGCCGAACTGCACCAGACGGAAGTTACCGCGCCGAAAACGCTGAGCTGCGCCGCCGACACTTCCGCTACCATCAGCAAAGCCAACGCCGCAAAAGCCGAGTACGACAAGCAGGCCAAGCAGTTCAAGCAGGCTTTGCAGAAGAGCGACGAATCCGCGGCCACCGATGGCGGTGACGGAACCGACAATAGCGCTGACGGAACGGCCGGCGACGACGGAACGGACGAAGCCACAGCCACGGAGGGCGATGCTGGAGTTGCCGGCGACGCGGGCGCCACGGACGGCACCGTCGACCAATCCGGCGCAGCCGACGCGACCGACGCAACGCTGGACGATCAATTCCTCCAGTAAATCAACCGATCGCAACGCTGCCAACCAACCAGCCGATCAAGCCGGCCAATCAACCAGCCGATCAAGCCGGTCAATCAAGCCAACCAGGCCTGTCAACCAAGCCGGTCATTAGCCTCACCGTCTTTACGTTTCTCCCAACTCTTCCATACCCCTTTTCCGCATACCCAACGTTTCTTTTGATTTTAGAATCAAAAGAAAAGCAAAAGAGAGTCACATGGCAGGCAAAAGAAGAAACGCTGAAATTCCGCCATTTTCAAGACTTCACGGCTATAAAATGCAGTAACAAGTCAAAAGAAAAGTGCAAGACTAGGGAAAGACCAAACGAACGGAAAGGAGGCTCTCATGAGCTGGACATCGGCAAATGGTCGAGAGATCACCGATGAGATGATCGATCGTTGGCGCAAATCCTACGAACAAGGCGAATTTCCTGAAGACGAACGAACAGTGGGTGGCGTGATCATGGGACGTCCACCGCTCTCGACCGATAAAAGTCCGGCCCATGGGACGCCATCATGAAGAGATGACAGAAATGGGCAGAGCCTGACGGATGACCATATTTGTGCGCATCGCAGCAAGATTGACTAGGCTTTAATGTGATTGCTCCGTTAAACAAACGCTGCAAGCGTTGCATTGCGGACGCAGAAGGGGAGCCATCTTGAAGAAGAAACGACTGGCACGCGTGATTATTGCCGCGGTAGTGACCGCGGCAATTCTGGTGGCGATCATTGTTGGTTGTGGGCCGAAATGGGGCGACGGTTCAGCAAACGTCAACGGCAGTAATTCCAATAGCAGCAACAGCGCATCAGATAATGTCTCCAGCAACGACAACGCCGCGCAATCCAACAACAATTATGCGACCCGCATCACCGTGAAACTCCCCTCCTACTATTTGGAGAACATGGTTTTCCAACGTGGGAAAACGCTGGTAGTCAAAGGAACGGCCACCACTTCACAACGCGGAAAAGTTGTTGACCCAACGCAACTGATTACAACGATTTCCCAAGGAAAGAAATCATCATCAGCACAAGCTATAATTTCCAAAAATGGCGATTTCACCTGCACCTTACCTAAACAAAAAGCAAGTCTTAAACCATATTCATTAACGATTTTATACAACGAAACCACTTTGTTGACTCTGAAAAACGTGTATGTTGGCGACGTATTTATTGCTGCCGGACAGTCGAATATGGAATTGAATTATTCGCAATATTATGAGGGTTCAGGCAACTCCTACAATTTCGGCGGAGGTCTGATAACGACCGACGATCTGCCGAAGCAGCTTTCCGACAACAACGTACACTTCGTTGCGAGCGCCAACTCCTCGAAAGGTACGGATTTTCCGTTACGCGACGTGAATGAGCAGGCTGGCACCTGGCTTGAGGCGACCGCCGATAATTCGCAGCATTTCAGTTATCTGGCGCAGCAGTTTGCCATGCAGCTTCGTGCCGCGCATCCGAACGTGCCGATCGGCATTATTCAAACCGCATGGGGTGGCACGCCGATTCGACGTCACGTGCAGGGCGGTGATATTTATGCGAACCATATTGCGCCTTTGGAAGGGTTCCATGTGGCGGGCGTGCTGTGGTATCAGGGATGCAATGATTCCACGAACGAGGCGACCGCGCTGGCGTACGAGTCGCAGATGACGCTGCTGATCAACCAATATCGTGAAGTGTTTGATCAGGATGATCTGCCGTTCCTGTATGTGCAATTGGCACGCTGGCCTGGCTACCAGTACACGCAAAACGTGCGATTCGCGCAGTTGAACACGTTGAGCAATGCCGGATTACGCAATGCTTCCAACATTGCAATGACGGTGTCACTGGATACGGACAAGGGCACTTCAACGTTGATACATCCGCTTGGCAAAGATATTCTCGGCGCGCGCATGGCAGCGCAATATCTGGCGATGTCGGAAGGCAAGACCATTCCCAACGGGCCGCTTATCGCACATGCGAAGCATGCTTCCGATGGCACGATCGTATTGTCGTTCCAGAACGGCACCGCAACTGGTTTGCAGGCGGAAAAACCCAATTATTCGAAGACTGCACGCGCGACCGTACCCGATTATGATGCGAATCCGGACGCGACTCCTTTGGATGGTATTTCCAACGTTGCAACGCCGACTTCCACGCCATTGCAAGGTTTTGAAATTGCCGACGATTCCGGAAAGTGGGTTTCGGCAACGGCAACGATTAAGGGTGATCAGATTGTGCTGAGTGCCGCCGATGGAAGCTCGAATTGCAACGCGGTAACTCAAGTGCGTTACTGGTGGAGTGGAAATCCGGTTATTTCCAGTCTGCTGTATAACGATCTCGGATTGCCTGCAAGTCCGTTTATTGCTGTTGTTGAGTAATACGGCAGATTGATAATCGGGCATTATCCGGCTGCGACGACTAATCGATAAAGCGGACTGTAATTAGGTTAGAATCAGGCCTGTTTCATCGAACTTAAGTCGAAAGCAATGTCGACTCAAAATCGACGATCAATCGACGTAGTGCGGGGCGCTGGACGCTATGCGGGGCGTTATGGAGCCTCTATTGTCGTTGCCGTCGGTACTACCGTCTGCATCGGAATCTTGCGATTTACGAAGCGAGCCGGCAGCCAGCGAACGTATGGATCGAACGGAACGGCCAATCTGCGCCTGTTTTTCCTGAGCATCCGACTGTATTGCGGGAATCGTGCCCGTCACAGGGCGAATGCGGCCGGTCGCAGTGGGAATGAAGCTTGGCGGCAACACCTGCGTGGTAACGGCACCCGGCGATGACACATGGTAGCGGGCCATCGAAGCCAGGGAATCGCGGGTATCGAGTTCACGCTGCATATCTAGCTCATCGTCGAACTCAGCCATCGCTGCCCTCCCTCTCTTCAAGCAATCTCTGCCGGCAATCTCTCCACTGGTAACGGTCACCGTTCCGAGCGTAACGCAAGGTAGCATACCGTTACGAACGAAATCAGCGATATGCGCAACTCCCCCACTGTTTCGCAACTTTTCCGTTGCACGTGCCGCAGCGAGCCACGCCAGCGAGCTATTGAAAACCCGCCGTTTTGGCATAAAAAAGGGCTTCCGGAATCATCCGGAAGCCCTACTGGCGGAGAATACGAGATTCGAACTCGTGAGGCTGTTACACCAACACGCTTTCCAAGCGTGCGCCATAGACCACTAGGCGAATTCTCCAATTATGCAACGTCTCACAGTGTCTATCCGCGAAACGCAACTTGATCAGAATACAACAGTTTCTTCCAAACCCCAAATCGGCGTGTCGCAACGTCCCAGATCGCCCACTCACTGGAGGAATCAGCCCGCTGCCAAGACTCTCACAGTCCGAATTCCTCCAGTGGCTGGAACAATCAGTACGCCCATAGGCCTTCTACAGTCCGAAAACCTCCACCCACTGGAGGAATTGGTACGTTGGTATACTTCCCAGCATCCGGATTCTCCCACTCACTGGAGGAATCTGCCCGCACATACACCCCCGAATTGTCCAGATTCTTCCAGCGAGTGGAGGGATCCGGACACGAGCTCACGTACCGTGAGCACAGCAGCTATCGTTTGGACGCGAAGGCACGCAGGTCGGCGAGCATGGCAGTGAACATCGGGCGGACCGGACCGAACTTATCAAGCAGCGATCCCGAAACCGGAGCACTAGCCGCTCCCAGCAACGCGCCAGGCAGCAACACCACGCCTGCAGCAAGCACAGACGCGCCGAATCCCAGTTGCGAAGCGTTCGGAATCATATAGCCGTAACCGATCGTCACAAACTGCAGCAGCACATACGCAAGCAAATGCCAACGGAATTTCACGCTCCGCAACACGGTCAGACGAGCCAGCGGCGAGAACGCACGATGCGACACCCAAGCGAACACTAGCAAAGCGGCCATGGCAATCAGTAGCAGAACCACTGCAATCACACATTGCGTAGTCGCGGTAGTATCCCCATTACTCACTGCGGTAACGGCGGATCCGCCACGGTCGAGCGCAAACACGAAACAGACGAATCCGACTGCTAGGCAAAGCACATGCAGCGGATTGATATGCGCCTCTTCGGTAGGAGTGACCTGATGAATCGTTTTAAGGCCGCACACCAGCGAAACAAACAGGAACGGCAGCAGAATCACGAAAATCCAACGCCACGGCATGAACGTGCCGACAAGACCGCCCACAGTCGGTCCGAGTGCCGGCGCCACAGCCACCACCATGCCTCCGACGCCCATAAGCATGCCGATTTTGCTTTTCGGAGACTGTTCAAGAATGATATTGAACATCAACGGAAGCGCGATTCCCGTGCCCGCTCCCTGTAGTATTCGCGCGGTCATCAGCATAGGAAAGTTCAACGTGCAAGCTGCCATCAGGCAGCCGGTGATGCAGAGCACGATTGCGGTAAGGAAGATGGTACGCAACTTCAGTTTGCGCTTGAAATAGCTTGAGAGCGGCGTGACAAGCGCTACCGTAAGCAGATAGCCGGTCGTCAGCCATTGAACAGTGGACGTGTCGACGTGGAATTCTGCCATTAATCCAGGGAAAAGCACGTTGGTGAGGGTTTCCGTAAGGATGCCAATGAAGGCCATGATTCCAGTTGACAGAATGGCAAGAATAAGATTGATGGAGATGTTCTCGTCATCTTGCGTTGCCGTGTTATTGTTTCGCGCAATGGACTGTGACAAGGATTTGCGGCCGTTCCCGGCCTTCCCTTTCTTGGCCCGGCTTTGCTGAGCCACCATTCCGTTATGCCGGGCAGTTTGCTGGAATGGCGATTATTTGCCCAGAAATACAAAAAGATCCTTGGGAGCGGAGCGCTCTACCAAGGATCTTCATATTTTAAGTTGAATGCGGCGGCGTGCTACTCTCCCACACCCTCTCGAGTGCAGTACCATCGCCGCGACCAGGCCTTAGCTTCCGGGTTCGGAAAGGGACCGGGCGTCTCACCTGGGCCATGACCACCGCAAAACCAATACAACGGCCAACCACAACGGATCGGCCGGCAGAACCGGAACCACGCCACGATTCCGATCGTGGCGGTCCGGGAACCGGACAACGGACGCGAACAAAACGCTTCGATCTTTCGTCTCGTGACCACAAGAAACAGCATTCCTTGCCATCCAACGAGAAACCACCACAGGACGAGACCCAACCCACCACAAAGGAAAGGGTTGGAAAATGTGCCGCGTTCGCCCGTTAGTACCGGTCGGCTCCACCCCTCGCGGGGCTTCCACCTCCGGCCTATCGAACACGTGTTCAACATGCGGGCTACAGGCACCGAAGTGCCAAGGAATCCTAATCTTGGAGCAGGCTTCCCGCTTAGATGCTTTCAGCGGTTATCCCTCCCGAACGTAGCCAACCGGCCATGCCGCTGGCGCGACAACCGGCATACCAGAGGTCCGTCCACCCAGGTCCTCTCGTACTATGGGCAGGCCTCCTCAGGATTCCAACGAGCGCAGAGGATAGAGACCAAACTGTCTCACGACGTTCTGAACCCAGCTCGCGTGCCGCTTTAATCGGCGAACAG
>SKEZ01001673.1_pt1 | contig 11542 bp, 10 predicted proteins | sample 4843881 | NCBI WGS metagenome assembly SKEZ01 (sample SAMN11008796, study PRJNA524170) | human gut metagenome | isolation source: fecal sample from pouch patient p1, p46 | place: Israel: Tel-Aviv | reverse complement strand
TGCGGGAATATGGCTATAAATGTGTGCCTGCAATCGGCGAGCTACGCCAACCTGTGTGGCCTGCGGGGGTATACGGCAGCATTAGTCACTGTGGGACTACGGCATTAGCCGTGGTTTCCCGTCAACCGATTGGCATTGATATTGAAGAGATTTTCTCTGCACAAACCGCAAGAGAATTGACAGACAACATTATTACACCAGCAGAACACGAGCGACTCGCAGAATGCGGTTTAACCTTTTCTCTGGCGCTGACACTGGCATTTTCCGCCAAAGAGAGCGCATTTAAGGCAAGTGAAATCCAAACTGATGCAGGTTTTCTGGACTATCAAATTGGAAATTGTCAGCATCAACAGATGAATATAAGCGGGCCGAATGGCGACCATATCGTGCAGTGGTTAGTAAGGGGTCATAATGTTATTACCTTGTGCCTGGTAGATAAACACCCGCACACTGCAGCATGCGGGTTATCTGGCGGGTAATTCAAAGCATTTCCCGTGCCTGAGCTGCAATTCCGGCAGCATCAAATCCATGATGCTGACGCAACCACCCACGATCCGCCGCTGCGGCATATTCTCCATCCATAATGCCTGCGCGTTTTAATTTGATCCCCGTTCCGGCCTCTGCCAACACTTCCGCGACCAGGCTACCAAGGCCGCCATTGACGTTATGCTCTTCAACCGTCATCACTGCTTTGCATCCTTTTAACGCTGCCAGCAATGCTTTGGTGTCGCATGGGCGAATCGACGGTACGCTGACAACTGTAGCCGCGATACCAGACTGCGCTAAAAGTTCTGCGGCATCGACCACTTCATGAACGGTAGAGCCTGTGGCTACCAGCGCCAGTTCGCTGCCCTCGCGCAAAGTCACCACGGCACCTGGTACAAATCGGTAGTCCTCATCGTGGATTTCCGGCAGGGCTTTACCGTCCATACGGATATAAACAGGCCCCTGATAGCGAAGAGCATAATCAATCACCTGACGGCACTCCCGAGGTGAAGACGGGGCAAAGATTTGAATATTGCCGAAACCACGCATAACCGCAATGTCATCAATCGCATGATGCGTGCTCGCCAGCGGTCCATAACTCGCCCCGGCATTCAGACCAAACAATTTTACGTTGGTAAAGTTGTAGCAGACATCAACCTTGATTTGCTCGTTAGCGCGAGCGATAAGAAATGGCGCGGCATTGCAGGTAACAGCCACCTTGCCGCCCAGCGCCAGCCCGGCAGCGGCACCAACCATGCTCTGTTCGGCAATACCCACATTCACCAGTCGGTCAGGAAATTGCTTAATAAAGGGAGCAATTTTTGCCGTAGACGTTGAATCAGCCACTACAGGCACCAAATCGATCCCCTCATTTACGGCATCGATAAATGCCTGAACCATCACATTTGCCAGATGTTCACTGTTACGCATCTTTGAGTTCCTTCAGTGCCTGTTCAATTTCATCGCCTTTCGGCACCCGGTGATGCCATTCCGCACGCCCTTGTATAAAGGAAATGCCTGCCCCTTTAGTGGTGTGGGCAATCACCACATTCGGTTTGCCTTCCTGTTTAAGCCCTTCAAGCGTCGCGACAACCGAAGCCATATCATTGCCCTGACATTCGGTAACCTGCATACCGAATGCCAGCCATTTCTCTGCCAGAGGATCGGTGTTCATGATTTCGCGCGTTGGCCCGGCTAATTGCAGATTATTTTTGTCATTAATAATGACCAGGTTATCAAGCCCGTAATGCGCCGCCGCCAGTGCAGCTTCCCAGTTACTGCCCTCAGCCAGCTCACCATCGCCAGTAATTAAGAAGATACGACGACGGCTTTGACTTTTTTTCGCCGCCAGCGCAAGTCCTACAGCCACAGGGAAACCATGTCCCAGTGCTCCGGTATTCAGTTCAATACCTGGCGTTTTTTGCCGAACCGGATGACCGGGTAAGTGTGAATTTGGCTGCTGATAAGTGGAAAGCCATTCCAGTGGGAAGAATCCTGCTTCCGCCAGCACGCAGTAGTAACATCCAACAGCATGGCCTTTTGACTGAATGTATATATCCCGGTCATCGTCGTGAAGGCGATCCGGGGCGACATTGAGAATACGAAAATAGAGTGCGGTCAGTAATTCAACCTGAGAGAGATCGGCCCCAGTGTGTCCACCTGCCGGGCTATTGGCATTTAAGCGCACGATATGGCGGCGTACCGCCCGCGCTTTACGCTCAAGGGTCTGGATATCATAGCTATAGGGATTCATTTAATACCTCTGAATTTATTTTCAACATGGAATATTTATTCCACCGGGGACTAAAAAAACCAGAAATCCCAGGGCGTTGCGCGGCAAGACTTACGCTGCTGCATCATACTCAGGAACATTCTGCCTCCTTACACCGTCAGTTACATGTCCGGGTAATCATCAGTTGACCTGATATCATCTTGAATATATATTCAATAATGATTCTTTATTCAATTATGCCGCCTGTTTTTTATTTTTGTCCATCGCTGATTTTAAGGATTGGTTAAAGTTAGAACTCCATCACACTTAACTGTCTTCTTTTTTCGCGTATGATAAAAGCCTCTAAGATAAGGGCGGTACGTTAATGATTTACGGGGAAATATATGGCTAAGCAGGATGAACAGCGGCTACTGGTGAAGATCGCCACTCTTTACTATCTTGAGGGGCGAAAACAGTCTGACATCGCCCAACTTCTCTCGCTTTCTCAGTCATTTATCTCCAGAGCGCTAACCCGTTGCCAGAAAGAAGGCGTGGTTAAAATCAGCGTTGTCCAGCCGTCAAATATCTTTCTCAATCTGGAAAAAGGCATTGAAGAGCGTTACGGCATTAAACAAGCGATTGTTGTCGATACCGAAGATGATGCCACTGACCATACCATTAAACGTGCTATCGGCTCTGCCGCCGCGCACTATCTGGAAACGCGTTTAAGACCAAAAGATTTCATTGGCGTCTCTTCCTGGAGTTCTACGATTCGCGCGATGGTCGATGAAGTTCACGCCCAAAACTTAAAAGCCAGCGGCGTTATTCAGCTGCTGGGCGGCGTGGGGCCAAACGGCAATGTGCAGGCAACTATTTTGACACAGACCCTGGCCCAGCATCTGAATTGCGAAGCCTGGTTGCTTCCTTCTCAAAGCATTGAAGGTTCGGTAGAAGAGAAAAAACGCCTGGTGGCAAGCCAGGATGTGGCTGACGTTATCGCCAGATTTGACGACGTCGATATCGCCATTGTCGGCATCGGTATCCTTGAACCCTCGCAGTTGCTAAAAACCTCGGGCAACTATTATCACGAGGATATGTTACAGGTACTGGCGGATCGCGGTGCTGTGGGCGATATCTGCCTGCACTACTACGATAAACATGGTCAGCCCGTGTTGCAGGACGATGAAGATCCAGTGATTGGTATGGCACTGGATAAAATCAAAAAATGCCCGAATGTGGTGGCACTGGCGGGCGGCAAAGACAAAGTTGCCGCCATCAAAGGCGCCATGCAGGGTGGTTATATTGATGTTTTGATCACTGATTTCCCCACCGCCAGAATGCTGATTGCGGATTAATCCTCTCCTCCCTTTCTTCTGCCCGCCTTTGCGAAAAAATCTTCTCGCAAAGGCGCTTGCTTAAAAAGCCTTTAATATCAATAAACTGAAAGGATTCAACAATCCTGTTTCTCGAGGCTTTCTCACCCTGTCACCACGCTTCTAAGTGTGATAGCCAGCACATTTGATGATTTTTTCTCTAGCTCAGGAAGAATAATCTGGCTAAGGTATAAATAAATAATCAATATCGAATATATATTCACACCTTAACACAAAATGTCACAGCAGGGCCTGATGAAGTAATAACGTGACCATGAGGAACGCCTCATCTCCTTCCACGCCAGGATGCAATGTGACTCAGGAGACTACCTATGTTTGCAGGAAATAAAGGGTTCGTTATTGCGTTGGATGAGGGTACCACCAATGCAAAAGCCATCGCACTTGATGGTTTCGGTAACGTGGTGGCGAAGTTTTCTCAACCACTGGCTATTCAGACGCCACGTGAAGGCTGGGTTGAGCAATCCGGGGAAGCGTTAATCTCTGCCTCGCTTGATGTTATTGCCCAGGCCATCAACCACGTGGGGGCAGAAAATGTAGCGGCTCTGGCTATCAGTAATCAGCGTGAAACGGCTATCGGCTGGTATCGTCAGAGTGGAAAACCACTCAATGCGGCGATTACCTGGCAATGCACGCGCAGTGCAGAGTTTTGTGAAACACTTCGTCGCGAGGGCAAAGAGCAGCAAATTAAAACGACTACAGGCCTGCCTATCGCCCCGCTATTTTCCGCTTCCAAGATGCGTTGGCTACTGGAATCTACACCTGAGGGTGTGCAACTTGCCGACCAGGGTGAAATTTGTCTCGGCACCATTGATGCCTGGTTGCTATGGAACTTGACTGCTGGCGATTCATTTTGCTGCGACTACTCTAACGCCGCGCGAACTCAATTACTTAACCTGAAAACAGGCGAGTGGGATGAGGAAATGCTGGCGTTGTTTCACATCCCACGCGCTGCATTGCCAGAAATTAAACCTTCCAGTGGCCTGTTCGGTTATACCCGAGGACTTAAAACAATTCCGGATGGTATTCCCGTCATGGCGATGGTGGGCGATTCTCACGCCGCTCTTTTTGGTCATGCGTTGGGAGAAGCGGGATGTGTGAAGGCGACCTATGGGACCGGTTCTTCCGTCATGGCCCCCGTCAACTCTGCTCAGTGTGATATCGCCACACTTGCCACAACCATTGCCTGGCATGACGGCGAAAATATTATTTACGGTCTGGAAGGAAATATCCCCCACACCGGCGATGCCGTGGCATGGATGGCTGACAGCACCGGTTTAAGTGAACTGACAGACGCGGCACTGGCCCACGAACTGAATACCCTGCCAGCCTCAGTGGATTCGACTATGGGCGTTTATTTTGTTCCTGCTCTCACAGGCCTGGGCGCGCCATGGTGGGATGACAGTGCTCGCGGCGTGGTGTGTGGCTTAAGCCGTGGCGTAAAGCGTGCGCATTTGATTCGCGCCGCACTGGAATCAATCACTTACCAAATTGCAGATGTAGTAGAAGCCATGCAACAGCATGATGATTTTCACTTATCGGCGTTAATGGTGGATGGCGGCCCGACCAAAAATGACTGGTTGATGCAATATCAGGCGGATCTGCTGGGTTGCCCGGTGATGTGCAGTGATGTGCCAGAACTTTCGGCCATTGGTGCGGGTCTGCTCGCCCGCAAAGCGCTTACCCCCGGCACCGTTGCAGATTTAAAAACGTTATTAACTGAGCACAGTGAATTTAAACCGGATATGGCGCGTCACCAGCGACTGCAAAAGAGATGGCAGGAGTGGCGTCATGCAGTGAACAGAACATTATGGAAACCGGCATCGTCAATTTGACGAACAAGACTAACCAACGGAAGGAGAATACCGGCCCATAAATAATTCAGGCTTTACGTTGTTTCACCGTACCAGACAATAACAACACAGAGAGAACATTGTCATGAAATTACGTTTAACACTGTTAACCGCTGCGACCCTGACTGCTATTTCTTTTTCTGCCCATGCGGTAGAAAAAGGAACCATTATGATTATGGTCAATTCACTGGATAATCCTTATTACGCCTCGGAAGCGAAAGGCGCCAGTGAAAAAGCCCAGCAACTGGGATATAAAACGACCATTCTTTCTCATGGTGAAGATGTCAAAAAACAGAATGAACTGATCGATACTGCAATTGGTAAAAAAGTTCAGGGCATTATTTTAGATAATGCTGACTCTACTGCCAGTGTTGCAGCCATTGAAAAAGCAAAAAAAGCAGGTATTCCCGTTATATTAATTAATCGCGAAATACCTGTGGATGATGTTGCACTGGTGCAAATTACCCATAATAACTTCCAGGCTGGCTCGGAAGTTGCCAACGTATTTGTCGAGAAAATGGGAGAGAAAGGAAAATATGCCGAACTCACCTGTAATCTTGCTGATAATAATTGCGTAACTCGCTCGAAATCTTTCCACCAGGTTATTGACCAGTTCCCTGAAATGGTTAGCGTGGCGAAGCAAGATGCCAAAGGCACGTTAATTGATGGCAAACGAATAATGGACAGTATTCTGCAAGCCCATCCCGATGTTAAAGGGGTGATTTGTGGTAATGGTCCGGTTGCACTGGGAGCTATCGCAGCACTGAAAGCCGCCAATCGCAATGACGTTATTGTTGTCGGCATTGATGGCAGTAACGATGAGCGCGATGCCGTGAAAGCCGAATCATTGCAGGCTACCGTGATGTTACAAGCGCAAGCCATTGCCGCGCAGGGAGTTACCGATCTGGATAATTACCTGCAAAAAGGAGTTAAACCTGCCAAACAGCGGGTGATGTTCCGCGGCATTCTGATAACCAAAGATAACGCAGATAAAGTCCAGGATTTCAATATCAAATCCTGATCCCAGGTCGTTGCGCCCTCACAATGAGGGCGCAGAGGAGAATATTATGGATAAAAAAGTCTGGCTGGCGCTGGCAATTCTGAGCCTGGGTGGATGTCGCATCGTCTCGCAGCAGGAACTTGCCGATCTCAAATCCCCGCCTAATCCTCATATGGCAAATATCGATCAGACCTGGCAGAAAAACATCGTGCCGCAGGTGGTAGAAAATGCGCGTCCGGTTGCGGAGTTAATGGCGGCGCTACAGGCAGAAAAAGATGTCGATGCTGCCTGTAAAACGCTGGGCTATCGTTCTCAGGAAGAAAACCCGTGTATTTTCTACGTTAAGGTCGAAGGTGGCATCACCAATATTGATGCGAAATCCCGTAGCGGAAAAATGACCATCACAGATATCAGCGGCACAAATATTGTCGTGCAGACGGGGCCAACTCTTCGCGGCACGCTTCTGCGAGATGCATATAAAGGTGCAAGCTATGAGCATTTTAACGATCAGGTTTTATTTGGTGAATATGGTCGTGCTATCAATGAGCAAGCCATCAATATGATTCAGTCGGCAAAGCTTAAAACCGGGGAAACGGTTCAGGTTTATGGCGTATTTTCTGCATGGGATATTCCGCAAACTATCCCGGATATAACGCCTGCGAAAATAGCCAGGGCGGGAGGCGAGTAATATGTTGCCGCAAGAAATTGACACCCCCCAGACTGATGAATCACCTGTAATCATAGAAACGCATGACTTATCGCGTATTTATCCGGGTGTGGTGGCGTTAGATAACGTGAATTACCGTGTCTATCGCAATAAAGTAAATGTGCTTATTGGTGAAAACGGTGCGGGTAAATCCACAATGATGAAAATGCTGGCGGGGGTTGAAACACCTTCCTCAGGCAAGATCATTCTTGATGGTAAAGAAGTTACCCTAAATTCTACCCATCAGGCCGAAAAACATGGAATTAGTATCATTTTTCAGGAGCTGAATTTATTCCCGAATATGAATGTCATGGATAATATTTTCATGGCGAATGAATTTTTTCAGAAAGGGAAGATTAACGAAAAATATCAATATGAATTAGCCAAATCTCTATTAGAAAGACTGGAACTGAATGTTGATCCCTATACCCAACTGGGAGAGCTAGGTATTGGCCATCAGCAACTGGTGGAGATTGCCCGTGCCCTTTCTAAAGATACCCGGGTACTGATTATGGATGAACCGACATCGGCCCTCAGCCAGTCGGAAGTAAAAGTCCTTTTCAATGTGATCGCACAACTGAAGCGCCGTGGTGTCACCATCATTTATATCTCCCATCGTCTGGAAGAGTTGATGGAGATTGGCGATTTCATCACCATTTTCCGTGATGGTCGCTTTATTAGTGAACGCGCCGTGAGCGATGCCAGTATTCCGTGGATCATCGAGCAAATGGTCGGTGATAAGAAAAAACATTTCGATTATCAACCAGCTACACAAGGTGACACTGTACTGGCGGTACAGGGGTTAACGGCGCTGCATCCCAGCGGTGGTTACAAACTCAATGATGTGACATTCAGCCTGCATAAAGGCGAAGTTATCGGCATTTACGGCTTGCTGGGCGCAGGACGTACTGAACTATTTAAGGGACTGGTGGGCCTGATGCCCTGTCAGAGTGGGAAGATCCAGCTTAATGGTGAAACCATCGACAAATGCCATTTCCAGGCGCGGCTCAAAAAGGGGCTGGCGTTGGTGCCAGAAAGATCGCCAGGGCGAAGGCGTCGTTCAGATGATGTCGATTCAGTCCAACATGACGCTATCCGATTTCAGCCTGCAAGGTTTTCGCCGTGCCTGGAAATGGCTGAATCCGCAAAAAGAGAGCGCCAGTGTGAAAGAGATGATCCTGCAACTGGCGATCAAAGTCAGCGATGCCGAACTCCCTATTACCTCACTCAGCGGCGGTAACCAGCAAAAAGTGGTACTTGGAAAAGCGTTGATGACCCAGCCACAGGTGGTGTTTCTTGATGAACCCACACGCGGCATTGATGTTGGCGCAAAAACCGACGTCTATCAGCTGGTGGGAAAAATGGCACAACAGGGGCTGGCAGTCATGTTCTCTTCTTCAGAACTCGATGAAGTCATGGCACTGGCAGATCGCATTCTGGTGATGGCTGATGGCCGTATTACCGCTGATCTACCCCGGGGCGGGGTCACCCGAGAGAAACTGATCGCGGCTTCAACACCTCAAGATTAATCAGGCTGGAATTTCTTATGAATCAGAAATATATGATCTATATGTACCTGTTGAAAGCCAGAACGTTTATCGCTCTGCTGTTAGTGATCGCCTTCTTTAGCGTGATGGTGCCTAACTTCCTGACGGCCTCTAACCTGCTGATTATGACTCAACACGTTGCGATTACCGGGCTGCTGGCAATCGGAATGACGCTGGTGATCCTGACAGGCGGCATCGATCTTTCCGTCGGCGCGGTAGCGGGGATCTGCGGAATGGTTGCCGGGGCTCTGCTAACAAACGGCCTGCCATTGTGGAGCGGCGATATTATTTTCTTCAACGTGCCGGAAGTGATCCTCTGCGTGGCGGTATTTGGCATTTTAGTGGGACTGGTGAATGGTGCGGTAATCACCCGCTTTGGTGTCGCGCCCTTTATCTGCACCCTCGGTATGATGTACGTCGCCCGTGGCTCTGCCCTGCTGTTTAATGATGGCAGCACTTACCCCAATCTCAACGGCATGGAGGCACTGGGCAACACGGGTTTCGCCACCCTTGGTTCTGGCACGTTTTTAGGCGTTTATCTGCCAATCTGGCTGATGATTGGCTTTTTGATTTTAGGCTACTGGATCACGACTAAAACGCCGCTCGGTCGTTATATCTATGCCATTGGTGGCAATGAATCTGCCGCGCGACTGGCAGGCGTACCCATCGTAAAAGTCAAAGTGTTCGTCTATGCGTTCTCCGGATTATGCGCCGCATTTGTCGGTTTGATTGTTGCCTCGCAGCTGCAAACCGCTCACCCAATGACCGGCAATATGTTCGAAATGGATGCTATCGGTGCCACAGTTCTCGGTGGAACTGCGCTGGCAGGTGGTCGGGGACGTGTCTCTGGCTCGATTATCGGTGCCTTTGTCATTGTCTTCCTCGCCGATGGCATGGTGATGATGGGTGTCAGTGACTTCTGGCAAATGGTCATTAAAGGCCTCGTTATCGTCACCGCCGTGGTAGTCGATCAGTTCCAGCAAAAATTGCAAAACAAAGTCATTTTGATGCGTCGCCATGAAGAAAAGATGGCCGCCGCACCTGCCGTAAAACCGCTTTCCAGTTAATTAACATCATTCCGCCGGGCATTAAATTGCCCGGCTTATACAGGGGAAAAAATATGCAACGTAATTTTCAGGGTAAGACTGTAGTTATTACCGGGGCATGCCGGGGAATTGGGGCCGGGATCGCTGAACGCTTCGCCCGCGATGGCGCAAATCTGGTGATGGTTTCTAACGCTGCACGCGTGCATGAAACGGCTGAGCAACTGCGCCAATGTTATCAGGCTGACATTTTGTCATTAGAAGTCGATGTGACAGATGAAGCGCAAGTACAGGCACTCTATGAACAAGCGGCTGCACGTTTTGGCAGCATCGATGTTTCCATTCAGAATGCAGGCATTATCACCATCGATTATTTTGATCGAATGCCGGCTGCTGATTTCGAAAAAGTGCTGGCGGTGAACACTACAGCAGTCTGGCTCTGCTGCCGGGAAGCAGCCAAATATATGGTGAAACAGAATCACGGCTGCCAGATCAACACCTCTTCTGGCCAGGGACGTCAGGGGTTTATCTATACCCCACACTATGCAGCCAGCAAAATGGGTGTGATCGGCATTACGCAAAGCCTGGCGCACGAGTTAGCGCAGTGGAATATCACTGTTAACGCCTTCTGCCCTGGTATTATCGAAAGCGAAATGTGGGACTACAACGACCGCGTATGGGGAGAAATTCTCAGTACCGATGACAAGAGTTATGGCAAAGGCGAGCTTATGGCGGAATGGGTGGAAGGTATTCCGATGAAGCGTGCCGGTAAACCTGAAGATGTTGCCGGACTGGTTGCCTTCCTCGCCTCTGACGATGCGCGTTATCTCACCGGTCAAACCATCAACATCGACGGCGGCCTGATTATGTCGTAATGCCCCTGCGGGCTACTAAGAGAGATATCAAAATGATCGCAAAAGATTTTGCTCAACAATTGTTTGATCTCCACGATCGCGTCGCCTTTGTCACTGGCGCAGGTAGCGGTATCGGACAAATGATCGCTCTGGCTTTAGCCAGCGCAGGCGCACGAGTGGTGTGTTTTGATCTACGGGAAGATGGCGGACTCAAAGAGACGGTTAATCATATCGAAGCACTTGGCGGACAAGCCTTGTATTACACGGGCGATGTTCGGGAATTGAGAGATCTTCGCGCAGCAGTCGCTCTGGCAAAAACACATTTTGGTCGTCTGGATATTGCCGTAAACGCCGCTGGAATCGCTAACGCAAACCCGGCGCTGGAGATGGAAAGCGAGCAATGGCAACGCGTTATCGATATCAACCTGACTGGTGTGTGGAATTCCTGTAAGGCGGAAGCTGAGTTAATGGTAGAGAACGGAGGCGGTTCGATTATAAATATTGCGTCAATGTCCGGGATTATTGTCAATCGTGGTCTGGAACAGGCCCACTACAACAGTTCCAAAGCCGGCGTGATTCATTTATCTAAAAGTCTTGCGATGGAATGGGTGAGTAAGGGGATCCGCGTGAACTCAATCAGCCCAGGATATACCGCGACACCAATGAATACACGACCTGAAATGGTACATCAGACTCGGGAGTTTGAAAGCCAGACGCCGATTCAACGGATGGCGAAAGTGGAAGAGATGGCGGGTCCAGCGCTGTTCCTTGCCAGCGATGCGGCGTCGTTCTGCACGGGTGTGGATCTGGTGGTCGATGGTGGCTTTGTCTGCTGGTAAAAATGGTTTCGCCCGCAGCCATCACTGACCGCGGGCGAAAGTGTAAAGCAGGTGCCTTACCACCCTGACCTGACAACCGGATATGCGGGGATTACTCCCCGCACAGCGGCTA